>Ga0116204_1000451_pt1 | contig 23338 bp, 17 predicted proteins | sample LakKivwa52mmetaG_FD_94481 | JGI IMG/M metagenome (GOLD analysis project Ga0116204, IMG submission 94481) | Anoxic lake water microbial communities from Lake Kivu, Rwanda to study Microbial Dark Matter (Phase II) - Lake Kivu water 52m metaG | ecosystem: Environmental > Aquatic > Freshwater > Lake... | reverse complement strand
GAAGCACAATCTATAAATTCTCAGCCTGTTCTCCAAGCATTTGTCTCAAATGGACACACCCAATATGCACAATTACCTCTGGTTGTCTGATTACCTTATAACTCAAATGAAACGCACCCAATTGATTTCAGGACTGATATTAACAAGCAATGCAGCAGGGGCGGCCGGACAGGCGTTTGGGAGCGTTATGCTGCCTTATCTGTTCAACCTGACCGTAACAGGCCTTCTGATCTTCTTTATGACACGCACCATCCTGCAGCGCAGTGGACGGTTGGCAAACTTCAGGAATTTTTCGATTGCCCTGTTATTTTTGGGTGGGCTCTTGTTGGGGCAACTCCTTATTAGTGGGGAGATTATCGGGACACTTCAGGCAATGGATACCAATGCGGATACCTCTGCTGCAGGTGTGATCGGTTATCCAATGGTTGTATATGTGATCGGTGCAGTAGTGATGGGAGTTTTTCTCTTCTTCCGCCGCAGGGACATTATGTTCTGGTTCCCGGCGAAAATAAAGCACAAATAGCAAGGTAATAAAAAGAACCCGCTACGTTGCGGGTTCTTTTTATTATGGAAATTCTACCCTCCACCAGGAAGGATTGAGCCGATTGCCAGAAACGAGAAGATCAGCACATCCTGCCAGAAGTGAATGAACCACGCCCACCACAGTCCGCGTGTTTCGAGCATGGATTTGCCCAACAACCAGCCGAGGAAGCCAGCCATGAGCACACCAATCACACCGTAGGGGACGCCGTAAAAATGTCCGATGCCAAAATACGCCGCCATCAGCCACAAGGCGTGGTGCTTGCCAAGCGGCTCCTCCAGCACGGATAGGAATGAGGCTTTGTAGGTCATTTCTTCATTGAATGCGTTGAGCGCGGCAGCGAGCAATATTGCAGGGAGAAAAGGCAGCGCACGCAAAACAATATCCAGCGGAGGACGACCCGCAAGTATCAGAAAAAGAAGCGTGCCCGAACTAATGGCGATCGCAAATATTTTTCCCGCCTTGTTCCATCTCTCCCCTTTCTTGATACCCAGCCAACGGACGGGTTCCACAGGTGCATTCACATCCCCTTTGACAAAGAAAAACGCGCCAAACTGCTTTTTTAGCAGAAATAAAATTGCGATAATAACCAGCGTCACGATCAGCCGCAGAGACTGTTCTGCCAGCATGAAGACGTTGAAGGATGGATTATTCAGCCATGATTGATAGAATTGCAATTGATCCAGTTTTGTGAAGACCAGCCACTCGGTTGCCACCAACACGAGGAACAAGACAAAAAAAGAACGCAGCGGGCGAATAGATTTCCAGACGAAGGTCAGCGCCATGCCGATAAGGATGACTGTTCCGGTCATTGCGGAGCGCAAGTCTTCACTGACGGAGTAGCCGAGTATTTCCTGTAGAACGATGACTGGCAGCAGGGATGCCAGCAGAAGGAATACCCAGGCAGTGGCGACCAGCGATTTTTGCGGGGATGTGTTCATAATGTCTCCTTTAATAATGCGATTCCATTGTATGTCTTCCACAGTGAAAATACAAAATAATGGATGTAAGGTCTTTGGAATGACCTTTTCCCACAATCGAAGTACCTTTCTTAATCGGTTATACTTCGTTCGCTTACACGGCGGAATCGCCGCCTTGAATAGACTTTTACACGAGAAATTGAAAGCAGCATGACCGAACATATCCGTAACTTCTGTATTATCGCCCATGTAGATCACGGCAAATCCACGCTCGCTGACCGCCTGTTGCAACTCACCGGCGCGATCTCTGAGCGTGACATGACCGAACAGGCGCTCGACTCGATGGACCTTGAACGCGAAAAAGGCGTTACCATCAAAGCGTCGGCGGTGCGTATGTATTACGACGCAAAAGACAACCAAAGATACGAACTGAACCTCATCGACACGCCCGGACACGTGGACTTCGGCTACGAAGTTAGCCGCGCGCTCAAAGCCTGCGAAGGCGCCATCCTCGTGGTGGATGCCACGCAGGGCATCGAAGCGCAGACGCTCGCCAACCTGTATCAGGCGCTCGACGCCGACCTGACCCTCGTGCCTGTCATCAACAAGATCGACCTGCCATCCGCCCGTCCCGATGAAGTGGCAGAGGATGTCGGCAGCCTGCTCGGAGTCGATCCCGATGCGGTTTTGCGCGTCTCCGCCAAGGAAGGCATCAACGTCGAAGCCATCCTTGAAGCCATCGTTGAACGTGTGCCTGCTCCCAAAGATGCAGACAATGACCCCGTGCGCGCGCTGGTCTTCGATGCACATTATGACTCCTACAAAGGCGTTGTTGCCTACATCCGCGTGTTCGAGGGCAAGATCAAATCCACGGACACGCTGCGCATGTTCGCCACGCAAACCAATTTACGTCCGGTGGAGATCGGCATTTTTTCACCAGGCATGAAGCCTGTGGATAGTATCGGCTCCGGGGAAGTGGGATACATCGCCACGGGATTCAAGACTGTGCATGAATGCCGCGTCGGTGACACGCTGACACTTGCTTCTGCACCTGCGGCAGAACCCCTGCCCGGATATTTCACACCCAAGCCGATGGTCTTTGCGGGCATCTATCCCGTCGAAGCGGACGATTACACCGAACTGCGTGAAGCGCTCGAAAAACTGCAACTCAACGACGCTTCATTGACATATCAGCCTGAAACTTCGCAAGCCCTGGGATTCGGTTTCCGCGCGGGCTTCCTCGGCTTGTTCCACATGGAGATCATTCAGGAACGCATCGAACGCGAATATCTGCTGGATGTTTTGTTCACTGCACCTTCGGTGGAATACGAAGTATTGATGGTCGATGACAGCGTGGTCAAAGTGGATTCCCCCGCCGAACTGCCCGACCCGAGCAAGATCGTCGAAGTGCGTGAACCATGGATGAACATTGAGATCATCACTCCCACCGATTACTACGGTCCCATCATGGACCTCGTTACCAAGCGGCGCGGCATTTTCAAACAGCAGGAACATCCCGCTCCGCATCGCGTGCAACTGGATTTTGAAATTCCGCTCTCCGAACTCATCGTGGATTTCTTCGACCATTTGAAATCGCGCACCAAAGGCTACGCCTCGCTTGATTATCAATTCCTCGAGTATCGTGCGGATAAACTGCAGAAGCTCGAGATCCTCGTCAATGGCGAACCGCTCGACGCGCTCGCAGCAATCGTCCATGAGAAAGATGCGTTCCATAAGGGACAGCGTCTCATCACCAAATTGAAGGATTTGATTCCCCGCCAGTTGTATGATGTGGCAGTCCAAGCCGCTTCCGGCGGACGCATCATCAGCCGCGCCAACGTCAAAGCAACCCGCAAGGACGTGCTCGCCAAGTGTTATGGCGGCGATATCTCGCGCAAGAAGAAACTGCTTGAGAAACAAAAACGCGGCAAGAAACGTCTCAAGATGGTCGGCAATGTTGAGATCCCGCAGGAAGCCTTCATGGCGGTTCTCAAACTGGAAGACGAATAAAAAAAACCCTTAACCACAAAGATACACGAAGGGGCACGAAGGAAAACCCTTAATACCTTTGTGTACCTTTGTGACCCTTCGTGGTAGATAATCAATGAAAGATATCAAACGCTGGCTTCCCGGCGTGCTCATCAGCGTTGTGCTGATCGCCGCCATCCTGTATTTTGTGGATTTCCAGACCATGTGGAACTCCATCAAAAACGCGGACTACCGCCTGATCGGCATAGCGGCAGCCCTCTCCTTTGTGTGGATGGCAGTGCGCGCCAAAGTGTGGCACACTCTGCTGCGTGGGAAACCCACCTATAAAGATGTACTTTTTACCGCGGGGGAAGGTTATCTACTCAACAACTTCCTGCCCTTCCGCCTCGGCGAGATCGGGCGCGCTTTTTTGCTCAGCCGTAAATCGGGCGGCATGACCTTTGCCGAGATCATTCCCACCATCGTCATCGAACGCACCGTGGATCTGATCATCTCCGCGGTCATCTTCCTCGGGGCGCTGCCCTATGTCGTCAACTCCGAAAGTTCGCCCACACTCGGTTATGTCATCGGCGGGCTGATGCTGTTTGGGCTGGTGTTCATGTACGTGCTTGCCCGCAATAACCAATGGGCGCTCGAAACCTTCCACAAACTCAGCGGACGAATTCCATCCCTGCAACGCTTTGGCGGCAGTTTCCTCGAATCATTCTTTCAAGGTCTTGGCGTTCTCACCGACGGCTGGCTCTTCCTCCGCTTTTTATTTTGGATGCTCGTCAACTGGGCAATTGCTCTGTTGGCGTACTATTTGATGGTCATCGCATTTTTCCCAGAAGCGCAGCCGATCTGGGCGATCTTTGGGCTTGGCATGGCCGCCTTTGGCGGCGCGATTCCTTCCGCACCTGGGGCAGTCGGCACTTTTGAAGGCGCAGTCGTTTTCGCGCTCACCCGCTTCACCACCGATGAATCGACTGCCCTCGCTGCTGCCCTGGTCATGCGCATTTACAATTACCTCAACAGCACCATCATCGGTACGATTGGTTTGTTAAGTGAAGGACAAACGCTTTCGGGCGTTTATCAACAATTGATGAATTTTAGGAATAAAGAGAAGCATGACGAATAAACACTATCTTGTTACCGGCGGCGCCGGGTTTATCGGTTCGAATTATGTCCATCGGTTGTTGAAGCGCGGGGAAAAAGTGACCATCTTTGACAATTTCTCGCGTGGCGGCGCGCCGCGCAATCTTGAATGGCTGAAAAGTGAATTTGATGAAGGCGCGTTCGATGTGATCGTTGGGGATGTGAAAGATGCCGCGAGCATAACCGAAGCAGCCTCAAAGTCCGATGTGATCGTGCATTTGGCAGGTCAGGTGGCAGTGACGACCTCCGTCACCAATCCCAGAGAGGACTTTGAATCCAATGCGTTGGGCACATTCAACGTGATGGAAGCTGCGCGTCTTTCAGGCAAAAATCCCATTGTGATTTATGCATCCACCAATAAAGTGTATGGCGGCATGGAGGACGTGGAACTGTTCGAGGAGCCGACCCGCTGGCGTTACAAGGATCTGGTGCAGGGCTGCCCCGAAACGCAGCCGCTCGATTTTCACTCGCCATATGGATGTTCGAAAGGCACGGGTGATCAATATGTGCGTGATTATGCGCGCATGTATGGCTTGCCGACCGTTGTGTTTCGACAATCGTGTATTTACGGTCCGCGTCAATTCGGTATTGAAGATCAGGGCTGGGTGGCCTGGTTCATCATCGCCGCTGTGATGGGACGTCCCATCACCATTTACGGTGACGGCAAACAAGTGCGTGATATTCTGCACGTGGAAGATTTGATGAACGCCTACGATCTCGCGGTCGAAAAAATTGATATTGCCAAAGGGCAGGTGTATAACCTGGGCGGCGGACCTGACAATGTCATGTCCATTTGGGCGGAGTTCCAGCCGAAACTTGAGAATCTTCTTGGAAAATCCATCAAAGTCTCACGCGGTGACTGGCGTCCTGGTGACCAAAAAGTCTTTTATGCCGATGTTTCCAAAGCCGAAAAGGAACTGGGCTGGAAACCGCATATCAATGTGAATGCGGGCGTGAACATGCTCTTCGAGTGGATCAAGCAGAACAAAACATTGTTCTAAGCTGGGTGAAGGAGAAAAGCACGCATGCAGGAATATCTCACAACACTTGCAGAAAATTTCGTGAATTCGATCCCGAATCTTGTTGCAGCGATTCTGATACTGATCATCAGCATTTATGGCGGTGTTCTGTTGAGCCGTATCCTGCGGCGTGTTTTGGAGCGGAATAACGCCGAGCCTGGCATCACCCATCTGCTGACCCGCACACTGCGCTGGACGATCATCTTACTTGGCATCATTGCCTCCTTACAACGTTTCTTCAACGTTACCGCCTTTCTGACTGGCTTGGGTATCATCGGTTTCACCGTTGGCTTCGCGATGCAAAATATCATGCAGAACTTTGTTTCAGGCGTGATATTGCTTGTGCAGCAGCCCTTTCGGGTGGGACACAGCGTCGGCATTGCAGGCTTTGACGGTACGGTCTTAAAGATCGGCTTGCGCACCACCGAGATCAAAGCACTCGATGGACGCATCGTCTTTCTTCCCAACGCAGATGTGCTTGCTCAACCGATCGTCAACTACACCCGCGCCGATCTCCGCCGCGTGGAACTGTCCATTGGCGTGGCGTTTGACTCGAACCCTGATGTTGTCCGCATGGTCATTTTGGATGAATTGAAGAACATTACAGGGTTTCTCAATTCACCCGAACCGCAAGTGCTTTTTCACACCTTTGGCGCCTCGTCTATTGATTTGAACGTCTTCTTCTGGGTGGATACATCCATTACCTCGCCTCTCATCGCAAAAGATGAAGCGTTGACCCTCATCAAAAATGCGTTCGAGAAAAAGAAGATCGAAATCCCGTATCCGATACAAATGCAGATCGACCGCAAAACATCCACCTCCAAACGAAAAACCAAATGAAGATTCTGACAGTCCTTACCTATTATCGTCCGCATACCAGCGGGCTGACCATCTACGCCGAGCGACTTGCGCGCGCCTTCGTCCAACGTGGACATGAAGTGACCGTGATGACCACCCAATACGACCCGTCCCTGCCGCGTGAAGAGATCATGGATGGGGTCAAAGTGATTCGCGTGCCAGTTGCGGCGCGGGTCAGCAAAGGTGTGCTTGCACCCACCTTCGGGCTGGTCGCCACCAAACTCGTTTGGCAGCATGATGTCGTACAACTTCATCTCCCCCAATTCGATGCACCCGGCGTCGCCCTACGCGCGCGGCTCTTCGGCAAACCCGCCGTCCTCACTTATCACTGCGATGTGCAGCTTCCCATAACTTTTTTCAATCGTATCGTCAACAAAGTGGTGGATTTTCAAAACAACATGGCGGGGATGCTGGCGAATCACATTGTGACGTACACCCAGGATTACGCGGACAACTCGCCCTACCTCTCGCGCTTCGCCTCAAAACTGACCCCGATCCTGCCTCCCGTTGAGCTGCCTGATGCTGTGCCTGAAGCTGTTTCCGCTTTTGCCGAAACTCACCTCGTCAAGCAGCGCAATCCCGTCATCGGCATGGCAGCGCGCTTTGCCTCCGAAAAAGGAGTCGAAGTCCTGCTTGACGCGCTGCCCATCATCTTGAAAAAATATCCCAAGGCGCAGGTCCTCTTCGCAGGCACATATCAAAACGTGATGGGCGAGCAAGCCTATTCCGACAGACTCAAGCCGCGCATCCGTGACTATGAAATGCAGGGACATTGGAAATTCCTCGGCAACCTCGACCCTGTGCAAATGTCGGCGTACTATCCCAACCTTGATGTCATCACCGTGCCGTCGCTGAACGCCACCGAAGCCTTCGGGCTTGTCCAAATTGAAGCGATGATAAACGGCGTGCCGAGCGTGCCCTCCGCGCTGCCGGGCGTGCGCCAGCCTGTGAAGATGCACAACATGGGCGTTGTTTCTGAAATCGGAAACGCACAAAGCCTTGCCGATGCGATTCTCGAAGTGCTGGACAATAAGAAAAAATATCGCGGCGACCCCGAAGCCATCAAGAAAACCTACGATCCTGAAACCGTTGTGACCGCATACGAAAAACTCTTCACGAACCTTATGAGGAAGAAGTGACAAATCGTCAATCAGTCGAAAATCCAAAATCCAAGATCGTAAATCAAAAGGATTTTCTCTTTCTCCAGATCAGTTCCCTACCCTACTTTCGCGGATTTTTGCGGGCGATCGAATCCTCCTATTATCAAGACCTGCCGCTGCCTTCCCCCGTCTATGACGTGGGCTGCGGTGACGGTCATTTCGCATCCTTGACCTTCGACCAAAAACTGGATGTCGGGCTGGACCCGTGGCGCTTCTCGATGAAAGAGGCGAAGAAATACAACGCCTACGAATCTCTCGTCGAAGCAGATGGTGCGCAGACACCTTTCCCGTCGAATCACTTTGCCAGCGGACTGAGCAACTCCGTCCTCGAGCATATTCCGCACATTGATGCTGTGTTGAAAGAAACCGCCCGCGTGCTCAAGCCAGATGCACCTTTCTATTTCTGTGTGCCGAACACACGTTATTTTTCCGCGCTCTCATTGACGAAAATCTTCGGCAAGCCGTATGAGAATTGGTTCCGCAAGATTTCGCGTGTCCATCACGCGGACGAACCCGATGTCTGGGAAAAACGCCTGAACGATGCTGGTTTCACGCTCGAACGCTGGTGGCATTATTTTTCGCCCGCCTCGATGCGTGTGCTAGAATGGGGGCACTACCTTGGTTTGCCTTCGCTGGTCGCCAAAGCGCTGACTGGGAGATGGGTGATCTCTCCCACCAAGTGGAATCTTTTGCTCACGGAAGCCTACGTGAAACCATACGCCTCTCCCGAACCTGTTGAAGACGGGACGTTCACATTTTATATTGCCAGAAAACGACGATAGACGATCGGCCATTGACCATGGTCTGTCGTCCATCGTCCACGGTCTAACACATGTCCTTCGACGAAAAATACTTCTCCACTCATACCTACGCAAATATCACCTTCGCCAAATACAGCATGTATTGGTGGTCGAACCGATTCTTTGCCATGCTCGCAAGGCGGCACGGGCGGCGCGGAGCGCGTCTGCTCGAGGTGGGATCAGGCATGGGGCATCTCGTCGGGCAACTGTCGGTGTGGTTCGAAGCGTACGGCATGGATTTGAATCATTGGGCGGTTAATCAATCCAAAGAGTTTGCTGAATCCGCATCCCTGCAAACGGCGTCCGCGCAGGAGTTGCCGTATCAAGATGGTGCATTCAATGTGGTCATCATCAAGCACATTGTCGAGCATCTGCCTGACCCTGCGAAGGCGATCAACGAAATTGGGCGTGTGACCGAAAAAGACGGCATTCTGATCCTTGCTACACCAAATCTCGGCTCACTGCTCAAACCGTGGAAGGGCAAGGCGTGGATCGGGTATCAAGACCCGACGCATATTTCGCTGAAAGAGCCTGAAGAATGGCTGCGTTTGATTGAGGATGCGGGTTTTGAGTTTGTGCGCATCTTCTCCGATGGCTTTTGGGATGTGCCGTATATCCGTTTTGTGCCGAAGCAGATTCAAAAACTTTTCTTCGGATCGCTTGGCGGGCTGCAAGCCATAACGGGGATTGTGTTTCTGCCGATGCGCTGGGGGGAAAGTATTCTTGTGATCGCGAGAAAAAAATAGTTTAGAATCGTTTTTACGGATTACGCAACACGTAATCCGTAATTTTTGATATGCTAAACTTAAACTTTATGGAACAAAAAACAAACAACTCACCCGAACACGAACCCACCGTCCTTGACCTTTATAAATCCGTTACAAAGGATTGGGCTTCATTTTCCAATTTCATCCGCTCGTTGTGGGATGCACGTCGGCGCGAAGAGCTCAGCCTGGCATTGGCGCAGGAGACGGCACAGCCTGTCCTCGTCGAAGAAATCGCCGAGCCGACCCATGCAGGGACGTTCCCGTGGCACGCTTTGGCGGCGCTGGGGTTCGCGCTTCTGGCGCAATTGGTCATCGAACCGCCCAACCAACAATCCCCCATTTCCGTTTTGTTTTATCTTGTCGCCATCGGCTTGCTCGTATGGGCATTTCTCAAAGATGAATGGCATCTGCCCGCCATGCCGCCCGCGATCCAAATCCCCGATACGATGCTGGTGCGTTTGGTTCCGCTCATTCTTGCGATCGTGTTCGCACTGGTCGCATTCATCGACTTCGGCGAAGGCTTGTTCGAATGGGACAGCACCTTGTTGTGGGTCGCATCCATTGCCCTGCTTGCGTACAGCCTGTGGATAAAAGCTCCCAAACTGGAAACCACAGCCGAATCCCCGCGCCAGAAATGGATGTGGAACAGCCTCATCCTGCTTGTGATGTCTGTTTCTATTTTCTTCCGCCTTTACCAACTGGATGCCATTCCCGTGGAGCCGTTCAGCGATCAGGCGGAAAAAATACTGGATGTGTACGAACTTTCATTGGGAGATAACAAGGTCTTCTTCGAGCGCAATACAGGTCGCGAAGCCTTCCAAATGTATTGGACCTTGCTGGTCGTGAACATCTTCGGCACAGGCTTTTCGTTTTACAGCCTCAAACTCGGCACGGCGCTGCTCGGAATTCTGACTCTTCCTTTTGTTTACCTGCTTGGCAAAGAATTCGGCAACAAACGTGTGGCACTTTTCGCGCTCTTCCTCTTTGGGATCGCTTACTGGCCCAACGTCATTTCGAGGATCGGATTGCGCTTCCCGCTTTATCCGCTGTTTCTCGCGCCGACGCTTCTTTTCCTCGTGCGCGGCTTGCGGACTCGGAACCGAAATGATTTCATCCTCTGCGGCATTTTTCTGGGAATCGGCTTGCATGGTTACAGTCCCTTCCGCATTGTGCCGTTGCTAATCGTTGCGGCGCTGGTGATCTATTTGCTGCATCTCAGATCCAGTGAGCAGCGTCAACAGGTGGTTTGGTGGTTTTTGATCATCGTATTTGTGTCGTTGTTGTTCTTTTTGCCGCTCTTCCGCTATTGGATCGGACACCCCGACCAGTTTGGCTATCGTGCTTTCACCCGCTTGGGCGATATTGAATCGCCATTGCCCGGTCCCGCATGGCAGATATTTCTCTCGAATTTATATAACGGCTTGTTGATGTTCAACTTTGATAATGGCGAGATCTGGGTTAATTCCCTGCCGCATCGCCCCGCGTTCGAGTTGGTGACGGCTGCGCTGTTCCTGCTTGGCATCGTGTTGTTAATTCTGCGCTACATCCGTCAGCGGGATTGGCGCGATGCGCTCCTGCTGGCGTCCATTCCGATTTTGATCTTGCCGTCGGTGTTGTCACTGGCGTTTCCGGGGGAGAACCCCGCGTTGAATCGTGCGGGGGGTGCTTCGGTGGCGGGGATCATCGTCAGCGCGTTAGCGCTCGATGGTTTGGTGGCAGGCTTCGGGTCCGAGAAGAAGCGGAAACTCATCGCCTATGGGTTGACGGGTGTGCTGTTGGCTGCATCTGCTTTTGGGAATTATGACATCGTCTTCAATAAGTTCAACGCGAATTTCAGGGCGGGCGCGTGGAATACGTCTGAGATGGGCAAGGTGATCACCCAGTTCCGCGATGCCTATGGGCAGACGGACACGGTGTGGGTCGTGCCGTTCCCGCATTGGGTGGATACGCGTTTGCCCGGTGTGTGGGCTGGGGTTCCGAACCGTGATTTTGCGCTGTGGCAGGATTCTCTTGCGGATAGTCTGCTATACCCTGCGCCAAAGATGTTCATCTTCTGGAATCAAGACTTAGAAACTGAGAGAATTCTTAGGGAACTCTACCCGAATGGTGTGTTGAACCGCTATACTTCGGCGTTCCCTGGCAAGGATTTTTATATCTTTTTAGTGGAAGAATAACACCCCCATCCCTAACCCTTCCCCCTACAAGGGGAAGGGAACAAAGCCCCTCTCCCAAAATGGGAGAGGGGCTGGGGTGAGGGAAAGTGAATTATGAACAAAAAACTCTCGTGGATTTACGACCTGCTTTTCATCTTCATCCTGCTCGTGGCGGGATATTTACGCATCGGTGGGTACAACTGGGGCGAAGGCTATCACCAACATCCTGATGAATTGTTCCTCGTGGGCGTGCTGGACAATTTGCGCGCACAAACCTGTGACGACCCGTCCATTCCCGTGGATTTGTGTGCGCCCGAAGACAAACGCTGGATGAGCATTGGGGAATATTTCAACAGCGCGAAATCCACGCTCAATCCCTACAATCGCGGATATGCGTTCTTCGTCTACGGTAATCTGCCAATGACATTGACCCGCATGTTATTGGAAGCAGGCGGCAGTGAATGGGTCGGCTCGTCGAAATTCTTCGCGCGGCAGATGTCTGCGCTGGCGGATCTGTTCGCGATCTTCCTGCTATATCTCATTGTCTCAAAACTGTACGGACGAAAAGTCGGCGTGCTTGCCTCCGCCTTCTCCGCGCTGACAGTGTTGCAGATTCAACAATCCCACTTCTTTACATTTGATCTGTTCGTCAATCTGTTCATGTTCCTCGCGTTGTGGTTCGCGGTGGCGATTGTGGGGTGGAAGGGGGAAGAAGTGAAAAGTGAAGAGGTAAAAAGCGAAAAGGAAACGACGCTTCTCACTTCTCACTTCTCACTCATCCTCAAACACCCCCTCTTCCTGCTTTCCATCGGGTTTGGCTTCGCGCTTGGTATGGCGATGTCTTCCAAGATCAACGCCGCCGCGATGGCGATCGTTTTGCCATTCGCATTCTTCATCCGTTGGTTGATGCATGACCGCAAAAAAACACTGACCCCTGACTATTGGTCACTGATAACTGCACTGCTCATCGCTGGCGGACTCGCCACCTTCATTTCCTTCCGCATCTTCCAACCCTACGCCTTTGACGGTCTGCTGCCCAGCGAACAATGGCTCAAGAACATCAGTGAACTCCGCGCACAAGCCACAGGTGAAGCCGATCTGCCGTGGAATTTGCAGTGGGCGCGGCGCTCGCCTCTTTTTTCTTTCACCAACCTGACCGTCTGGGGGCTGGGACTTCCACTTGGTATTCTGGCGTGGGTGGGCTTCCTGCTCATGGGTTGGCGCATCCTCAAAGGCGAATATCAACACCTCCTGCTCTGGGGTTGGACGGCGTTCTACTTCGTCTGGCAATCCACGCAATTCAACGCCACGATGCGCTACCAACTGCCGATCTATCCGCTTCTTGTGATGATGGCGGCGTGGTTCATTTTTGAGTTGGCAGGTTCAAACGTTCAAACGTTCAAACGTTCAAACCTGCGAACAATTGTTGCAAGCATCCTCAGTATTACGGTCTTATCTCTCACCGCCATCTGGGCATTCGCCTTCCAAAGCATCTACCTGCGCGACGAAACCCGCATGGCAGCCTCGCGCTGGATGTTCCAAAACGTCCCCGCCTCGGTCAACCTCTCACTGCAAACGGACGCGGGCGCATACAACCAACCCGTGCCCTTCCCGTTCGGCTACGTCATCACGCCCGACGCGCCTTACACTCTGCCTTTCTTCCCCAATCGTGATGGCGGACTCAGTGAGGTGACTTTCGGCTTTGCCCGCAATGCGGATGAAACTCCTGCGCCCGTTGTGGTGACGCTCACTTCCGCTTCGCAGCCAGACGTGGTGCTGGCTCGTGCTTCCACCATGCTTGATTCCACGCTGACGGCTGATTCGCGCGGCATCCCGCTCACACTCACCTTCGATAACGTTGTCCCATTGGCGCAGGGACAGCAATACACCCTGCGCATCGAAACCCTCGGCAGCGGACTTGTTCTCAGCGGCTCTGCCATTGCCAACGAAACCGACTACGACTGGGGCTTGCCCTTCCGTGTGGATGGCTATGATCCGTATGGCGGTTTGTACAGCAACGACGACCTCGTCCTGCAAGTCTATTGGGCGGATGATGCCAACAAACTTGAACGCTTTGTGAACATCCTCTCGCGCGCCGATGTCATCGTCATCCCCACCAACCACCAATACGGACAGATCACCCGCCTGCCCGAACGCTATCCGCTGACCACGCATTACTACCGTGAACTGCTCGGATGTCCGCAAGGTGAAGAGATCATCTCCTGCTATTACAACGCGCAGCCCGGCATGTATGCTGGCTCGCTCGGTTTTGAACTCGTCGAAGTGTTTGAATCCTATCCCACACTGGGAGCCATCGTCATCAACGACCAATGGGCGGAGGAAGCCTTCACCTTCTACGATCATCCCAAAGTGCTGATCTTCAAAAAATCTGCGGACTTCAACGTGGAACAAGTCCGTGCTGTGCTGGGCGAAGTGGATTACACCAAAGCCGTCCAACTCACACCGACACAGTTCGATGATTACAAAACGCTGATGCTGCCTGATGCCCGCCTTGGTCAGCAACGTGCAGGCGGAACATGGTCTGAGTTGTTCAACTACGAATGGATTCAAAACAAAGTTCCGTTCATCGGTTTGCTGGTTTGGTATGGTTTTATCTTCTTGCTTGGCTTGGTCGCATATCCGATTGCACGGCTGGCGCTGCCTGGCTTGAAGCATTACGCCTATCCATTGGGACGCATCGTCGGTATTGTGCTGCTGGCATGGCTGGCATGGATGGGCGGTTCACTCGGCATTCCATACACGCGAGTCAATATCAGCGTGGCATTCGCTTTGGTCGCAGTGGCAGGTGTCGGCTTGTGGATGAAGCGCAGACATCAGTTCAGGGATGAGTGGAATGCCGACCGCAGATTCTTCGTCACCGTGGAAGTGCTATTCCTCGTCTTCTTCCTGATCGATCTGCTCATTCGTTTGGGCAACTCGGATATGTGGCATCCCGCAAAAGGCGGCGAGCGCCCGATGGATTTTTCGTATTTTAACGCGGTGTTGAAGAGCACGAGCTTTCCGCCCTATGACCCGTGGTATGCGGGCGGTTATATCAATTATTACTATTACGGTTTTGTGCTGGCAGGCACGCCTGTGAAACTGCTCGGCATCGTGCCGTCGATCGCGTACAACTTTATTTTGCCGACATGGTTCGCAATGCTGGCGATCGGGGCGTTTGCAGTAGGCTTCGCTATTTTGGACGACAGGCGACGGACGACGGACGATGGTCAATGGTCGATGGTCGATGGTCGATTGCTTTCCGGTCTCGCCGCCTCTTTCTTAACTGTGATCTTGGGCAACCTCGGGACGATTCGACTCATCTTCCACGGATTTCAACGCATAGCTGCCCCGGGTGGAATTGTTCCCGTGGATGCGAACATTTTCCAAAAATGGTGGTGGGCGTTGCAGGGTGTATTCAATTCGTTTGGCGGAGCGTTGCTGCCCATCGGGCGCGGTGACTGGTACTGGTTCCCCAGCCGCGTCATCCCCGCCCCGGGTGATGTGGAGCCGATCACAGAATTCCCGCTGTTCACGTTTTTATACAGCGACATGCACGCGCACATGCTTGTCATGCCGATCACATTGTTCGTCATTGCGTGGGCAGTGTCGGTCATCAAATCCCGCGCACAGTGGACTCGCGCTGAGTGGGTCGCCGTCTTCGGTATCGGCGCGTTGATGACAGGCGTATTGAAACCAACGAACACATGGGACTTGTACACCTACTTCCCGCTCGCCGCGCTGGCATTGGGATATACCCTTTATCGTTATGTCGAGTGGAAGGGATACTTCAATCTGCCCAATTGGCTTGGCAAGGCAATGATTTCCCTCGGCGCGATTGCCATCCTTTACATCCTCGGCTCGCTGTTATATGCACCCTTCTCTCACTGGTACGGACAAGCCTATGGCGACATCGACCCGTGGAAAGGGTCACAGACGCCGATCTCTTCCTACCTTACGCATTGGGGCGTATTCCTTTTCCTCGTCGTTTCATGGCTCGCGTGGGAAACCCGCGAATGGATGGCGGCGACTCCCGTATCGCGGTTGAGCAATCTCCGCAAATTTACGCTTGCGATCGAAATTGCACTCGCTGCTTTGATCGCCCTGCTTGTCTTCCTTGCAGTGGAAGGCGTTCGCATCGGCTGGCTTGCGCTTCCACTGGCGGTCTGGGCTGGGATTCTTATCCTCCGCGCAGATATGCCTGACATAAAGCGCTTCGTCCTCTTGATGGTTGGTACGGCGCTCACGCTCACCATCGCTGTGGAAGTGGTTGTACTCGTCGGCGATATTGGGCGCATGAACACGGTCTTCAAGTTATATTTGCAGGCGTGGATGCTGCTCGCCGTCAGCGCCGCCGCTTCGTTCGGCTGGCTGATGAACGTCTTCCCAGCATGGAATTTCAAATGGCGCACGGTTTTCCAATTCGGTTCGTATGTTCTTTTGGCGGGCGCGTTCATGTTCACGCTCACCGCCACCAGCGACAAGATCAATGACCGCATATCAGGCGAAACGCCGCGCACGCTCGATAGCATGGAGTTCATGAACCACGCCCAATTGTGGGATGGTCAGATCATGGATTTGAGCGAAGACTATCGCGCCATCCGCTGGATGCAGGATAATATTGAAGGCTCGCCCGTCATCGTCGAAGCCAACTGCACGGAATATCGCTGGTGTACGCGTTACACCGTGTACACGGGTTTGCCCGGTGTGGTCGGCTGGAACTGGCATCAACGTCAGCAGCGCGGAATTTTTGCGCCGCAGGTACAGGAGCGCGTGAATGAAGTCAGTGCGTTCTATTCCACACCCGATGTTCAAATTGCGCTGGAATTCCTAAAGAAATATGATGTGAAATATATCGTCGTTGGGCAATTGGAACGCAACGTCTACCCCGCCATCGCGGATCTTCCGAACGGGCTGGAGAAGTTCAAATTGCATGAAGGTGTACATTGGCAGGTGATTTACAATGATGCCAATACCACCATTTATGAAGTCATCAAATAATTATGGAGTCAGGGAGCTAAGTGCCCAGAATGGGTATGCGTCCCGTGACGCCAGCGAGCTGGCTGACTCCATAAAGGAGCATCACATGATCTATCACATCACATCGAAAAAAGAGTGGGCGTCGGCGCAGGAGCAGGGTGAGTACACCGCGCCGAGTTTGCAGACCGAGGGCTTCATTCACTGCTCGACGGCGGCGCAGGTGATTCATGTCGCCAACGCCTTCTATCGCGGACGCACTGATCTGGTGTTGCTAAAACTCGCCGAAGACCGAATCAAGTCACAGGTTAAGTGGGAAGCGCCTGCAGGACCTCCCGCCCTGGGCATCTCTGAATCCGATTCGTTCCCGCACATCTACGGGACGATCAACCTTGATGCTGTGATCGCTGTGCTGGAAATTACAACGCCGCTCGATGCAAACTTTCAGCCTGATACCAACGGCAAGTGACCTTCCCTGCCCGCATGAATTCACTGGACATCCTCATCCGACCTGCCGCACATTCTGATGTTCCGTTCATAGCGGACATGTTCCTGCTTTCGATGGGGAGTCTTGCAGATCATCTTTTTGCCGCTGATAAACAAACTGCAAAACATTCCATTGAAAAATTGGTCACACGCAATGCCGGCAGGTTTACACTGCGTTTTGCATGGATTGCGGAAGTGAATGGCGACGCCAAAGGCGGGCTTGTTGCCTGTAAGGGAAATTTAATTGAGCGTTTGAATTTGGCTACGACACCGCATTTATTCGGCGTGATGGGGTTGTCTGCGTTCGGTTTTATTTGGCGCGGAGCTGCGCTTCCAGGCGGGCGCGAGGCTGAAGCGGACGAGTATTACATTGGCAATCTTGGTGTGCATCCTTCTGCACAAGGATTGGGGATCGGCTCTGCCCTGCTGGAATTCGCAGAGACACAGGCGCGCCAGCATGGACTTGCAAAATGTTCGTTGGTGGCTGCCTTGTATAATCAGGGAGCGGTGCGGCTGTATAAACGGTTTGGGTATGAAGTTGTTGAGACCGTTGAACACCCAACCCTTGGATATTATCGGATGGTAAAGGTTCTTTGATTTTATGACGTGGTTTTTGGTTTGGTATTTTCTACTCACCCTGCTCGGCCGGCTGACCTTCCCGCTGACGTTCGCGCTTTTCCCCGCGCTGACGGATCGCGGCTATACCCTCGCGCGCGTGGCGGGACTGCTGATCTGGGCGTACGTTTTTTGGCTGTTCGCCTCGCTCGGTATCGCCCAAAACGACCTTGGCGGAATCATCCTCGCGCTCGCCGTTCTGATTGCGTTGAGCATCTGGTCACTCGTTACTAATTACTCGTCATTTCTCACTTTCCTAAAATCCAACACGCCCCTTATCCTCACCACCGAACTGCTCTTCCTCGCCGCATTCGGCTTCATGGCATTCATCCGCTCTGCGAACCCTGAGTTGAACGGCACCGAACGCCCGATGGAACTGGCGTTCATCAACGGCATTTTGCGCTCGCCGACCTTCCCGCCGCAAGACCCGTGGCTTTCGGGCTACGCCATTTCGTATTATTACTTCGGCTATGTGATGACCGCCATGCTCGCCAAACTTTCGGGCGTCAACGGCTCCACCGCCCACAACCTGATGACCGCCCTCATCTTCGGCTTGGGCGCGATCGGGTCATACGGCATTCTCTACAACCTGCTCTCGCAATCGTCAATCATCAATCGTCAATCGTCAACTGAAGACCGCCCTCTGCCTTCTGCCTTCCGCTCCTCGCTCCTCGCTCCTTTGTTCTTGCTATTAATCTCCAACCTCGCTGCCCTGCTCGAAGTCCTGCACCGCCGCGGCATCGGCTGGACGAAAGACCCCGTCACAGGTCAATGGACATCCGCGTTTTGGACATGGCTCGACATGAAGGAACTTTCCTTCCCGCCCGTCGAACCGCTGGCATGGATTCCCGACCGCTACCTGTGGTGGTGGCGCGCCTCACGCGTCATTCAAGATTACGACATGCTCGGCAGTCACCGCGAAGTCATTGACGAATTTCCCTTCTTCTCCTTCCTGCTTGGTGACCTGCATCCGCATGTGCTGGCGATTCCCTTTGGTTTACTCGCCGTTTCAGTTGCGCTCAATCTTTTCCTTGGCGGTTGGCGCGGAGAGATCAATCTCTTCGGTGCGCGGCTGAACCTCGCCCCGCAAGGCTTCCTCACCTCTGCTCTCGTCCTCGGCGGACTTGCATTCCTCAACACTTGGGATATCCTCGTCGCCGCCGCGCTGATCGTTTCAGCATTCATCTTCTACCGCGCCCGCGAAGATGGCTGGAACTGGTCGCGCCTCGAAGATTTAATTCTGCTTGCCCTGCCGCTTGGAATTTTCTCCCTGCTGTTATATTTCCCCTTCCACCTTGGCTTCTCCTCCCAAGCGGGCGGAATCCTGCCCAACTTCATGTACCCGACTCGCGGCGCACATCTCTGGGTAATGTGGGGCACGCTGTTCATCCCCATCTTTGCGTTGTTGGTTTATCTATGGCGCGGAGAAAAAATCTCCGCCAACTGGAAACTCGGCACTCTGCTCTCCCTCGCGATTACCTTTTCCTTATTCCTTCTCACCCTCCTCACGGGTTGGCTTGGGTCCATCATCGAAAAACCCTTCGTAGACATGTTCCTCGCCTCCCAAAACATGACCGCATCCCAATACCTCGCCGCCACTTCCCTGCGCCGTTTGGATCATATCGGCAGTCTCGTTACGCTACTGGCGATTCTGATTCCCACGCTGGCATTCTTGTTTTCAAGTAACGAGAAAAAAGTAATAAGTAACGAGGGAGAAGAAACAAGTGAAGAGAAACAAGTTATAAGCGACGAGACCGACCTCGTTTCTCGTAACTCATCACTTATAACTTCTCACCCACTTTCCACTTCCCACTTTCCACTTCTTCTTCTAACCTTCGCCACCCTCCTCGTCCTCGCCCCCGAATTCGTCTACCTGCGCGACCAGTTCGGCTACCGCATCAACACCGTTTTCAAGTTCTACTATCAAGCATGGATATTGTTCAGCCTCGTTGCGTCCTTTGGCGTTGCCACACTGTTACAAAACTTGAATTTCAAAGCCAACGTCGCCTTCCGTATCGTGATCGGACTGGTCATCTTCGTCGGCTTGCTCTACCCTGCCTTTGGCTTGATCACCAAGACCAACAACTTCAAACCGACCTTCGGCTTCAACCTCAACGATTTCGACCGCTTCCAGCGCGAAAATCCAGATGACGCTGCCGCCATCCAATTCCTGCTCACCGCTCCCGATGGCATCGTCGCGGAAGCCGTCGGCGACGGATACAGCGCCTATGGACGCGTCTCCATGTACACAGGGTTGCAAACCGTCCTCGGCTGGCCTGGGCACGAAGCCCAATGGCGCGGAAGTTACACTCCGCAAGGCACACGCCGCGATGACATCACCCGCCTCTACACCACCGCCCGCTGGGAAGAAGCGCAAGCCATCATCCAGCAATACAACATCCGCTACATCTTCATCGGAAACCTCGAACGCATCATCCCCACCAATGAAGAAAAATTCACCCTGTTTCTGAAACCCGTTTTCCAAGAAGGAAACACAATTATCTACGAAGTCCCGAAATAAGACCATGGACGGTGGATGATAGACCGTAAAATCACTTCCAACCGTCCACCGTCAACTATCCACCGTCCAATTTGATACAATAGCCCCCATGACCTACCGACACTTCAAATACGAAAGTCTGCTCTACTTGCTGGCTTTTTTGATTGCCCTCACCCTGCGCTTCATTGCCCTTGGCGCCATGCCCCTCGCCGACGCCGAAGCCGCCCCCGCCCTGCAAGCCCTGCGCATTGCCCACGGCGAAAACCCCGCGCTCGCGCCGCATCCCTTTTATATTCTCACCACCTCGGTGATGTTCTTCCTCTATAGCGGCGGGACAAATTTTCTCGCCCGACTATTGCCTGCCCTGGTCGGAAGTCTGCTCGTCCTTGCGCCTCTGCTCTTTGACGACCGCCTCAAACCCCGCCCGAGCTTGCTCCTCGCCTTCTTCATTGCCCTCGACCCGGGCATGGTCGCCATCTCGCGTCAAGCCGCCAGCCCGATCTTCGCAATCGCCTTTGTCATTTTCGCATTTGGTTTCCTTAATAAGAACAAACCCGCCCTGGCAGCTGCTTTCGCCGCTCTCGCCCTCCTCAGCGGACCTTCCATCTGGTTTGGCATCCTTGCTCTCACTATCACGTGGGCGATTCTGCAAGCCTTCAAAATTACCCAACTTTCAACTTTCAACTTTCAACCTTCAACTTTTCTAATTCCCTTCCTAATCACTTTCCTAACCGTCGGCTCTCTCTTCCTCCTCGTCCCCAATGGACTCAGTGCCGCATTCGCCTCCATCCCTGCATTCATCACCTTTTGGACGAAGACTTCCGATGTTACGGCGGGCAGACTCGTTCTTTCATTATTCGCCTATCAACCTCTGGCATTCTTGCTTGCGTTCATCGCCATCATCCGCGGTTGGATGCGTAACATTCAGCGCATCATCTTTCTCAGTGTGTGGCTGTTGGTCGCGTTGCTGCTGGCGGTCTTCCTGCCTGCACGCCAGATGGGTGACCTTGCCTGGGTGTTGATCGCATTGAATGCTCTTGCAGCGTTGGAAATGTCGCGTTGCTTCAACATCTACCCCGAAGAAAGAAGCGAGGTGGCGGGCGTCAGTTTCCTGACCGTCTTCATCTGGCTTTTCGCATGGATGGGTTTCTCTGGCCTGGTCTGGATTCCCGCGGGGACAAGCGAATACTTCCTGCGCATGTGGCTGTTGATCGGTTCGCTGGTTTTGCTGGTGTTGAGCCTGTTGCTTGTTGCGGTGGGATGGTCGATCCGCACGGCGCAATTTGGCGGCATTTGGGGTATGGTGGTGGCGCTCGGCATTCTTGGGTTTGGCGGCGCACTCGGCTCGGGGGGCTTGCGCGGACAGAACTCACCCGAACTGTGGTGGCTTCCTGCTGTGCCCGCGCAGGCAGAGTTGCTGCAAGCCACTGTGCGTGAGATCTCAGAGTTTGGCATGGGCGATGATTTTTCGGCGGAGGTTGTCATCGTCGGGCTGGATATTCCTTCGCTGGAATGGGCACTGCGTGAACACCCTGTGCAAGTGGTCGCTGCGCTGGACGTGGTCAGCTCCCCGCGTTTTGTGATCACCTCGTTTGAAATGAACCCCACCCTTGTGGCTGGCTATCGCGGACAGGATTTCCTTTGGCGGCAAACTCCCAATTGGGGCGGCGCTGGGTCTGCAAGTTTGATGCGCTGGGTTGCCCTGCGCGAAATGCCGCAGTTGAGTGAAACGATCATTCTGTGGGCACGCGACGATCTCTTTTTGGATAAATAAAAAATGACAAAAAACACTCCCCCCTCCATCATTGCACTTGACGGTCCTGCCGCATCGGGCAAATCGACACTTGGGCATAAATTGGCGGAAAGTCTGGGATTTCTCTTTTTCGATACGGGCATTATGTATCGCGCTGTAACCTATGTGGCGCTGCACCGTGACATGAATCTGCAAGACGAGGCCGCTGTGACCCATCTCGCACAGAATGTGCAGATCGACATCCGCCCGCCATCTCAAAAAGATGGGCGTGCCTGTGACGTAGTCATCGGCGAAAAAGATGTTACTTGGGAAATGCGCGGCGGCGATGTGGATGCCAACGTTTCAGTTGTTTCTGCGTATGCGGGCGTGCGCAAGGCGCTCTCTGAACAACAGCGGCGTATTGGTATGCGCGGCAAGGTCGTGATGGTCGGACGCGACATTGGTACAGTGGTGCTGCCCGACGCAGACTTGAAGATTTACCTCGATGCCAGTGCTGAAGAACGTGCCAAACGCCGCTACGATGAACTCATTGCGCGCGGTGAACAGGCTCAATATGAAAACATCCTGCAAAAGATGATCGAGCGCGACCGCATCGACTCGACCCGTGCCGTTGCTCCGCTCAAACCCGCCGACGATGCCGTCATCATCGACTCGGACAAGATGAGCGCCGAAGAAGTTTTCGATCACGTGCTGGCGCTGTGTAAATAGGTTGTTCGTGAATTCATCCTCCGCAGATGGTACAGAAATAACTGTGTGGTCTGCGGATTTTATTTAATCATGTCAAATCCCATCCCCAAACCCGTTTCCGAAGTGTGGAAGCCCGAACTGGTGCGCCTGCCAAGGCTTACACTGGCTCGCAGGTTCTTCCGCGCTTTCTCCCATGGATTTCTCAAACTCGTTTCATGGGTTTGTTTGAAAGTGACCGTGGAGGGCATGGAGAACTTCCCCAAAACAGGTCCGTTGCTGGTTGTCATCAATCATCTTGGCGATGCAGACGCTCCCGCAGTGGTCGCTGCAATGCCAGTTGCACCTGATGCACTCGGCAAGATAGAACTTTACGACCTGCCCATTCTTGGAAGGTTGATGCACTGGTACGGCGTCATCTGGCTGCATCGCGGGCGGCCTGATATCCGTGCCCTGCGCAACGCGTTGGATGGTTTGGCGGAGGGACGGGTGGTCATCATTGCCCCGGAAGGCAGGTACTCTGTCACGGGCGCATTGGAAGAGGGCAGCGGCGGTGCGGCATTTCTGGCGTATAAATCAGGTACGCCTGTATTGCCCATCGTCGTGACTGGCACAGAGAATGAAAATGTATACGGGCACATGAAACGCCTGCGCCGCGCACCGGTCCATGTGCGGGTAGGGAAGCTGTTCCAGTTGGAGAAACAGGCAGAAGGTCGGCAGGAGGCGGTGGAGCGGGGTACGCGTCAGATCATGGGGGCTTTGGCGGGTCTGCTTCCTGAAAATTATCGCGGCGAATATTCCCGGTAACTCTCTACAATCTTGTAAATCTACGGGGGACATTTTTGGGGCTATAATTCACGACTCTTCTGCAAAAAGTCGGTTTTAGCGAGCCAAACCGGGCATAAAAACCAACGCGGGTCTCAGCAAGCGCGCGAAAAAGCCCCGCACAAACCCAAAAAACGACGGTGCGAGAGCATCTTGG
>Ga0116204_1000449_pt1 | contig 23375 bp, 28 predicted proteins | sample LakKivwa52mmetaG_FD_94481 | JGI IMG/M metagenome (GOLD analysis project Ga0116204, IMG submission 94481) | Anoxic lake water microbial communities from Lake Kivu, Rwanda to study Microbial Dark Matter (Phase II) - Lake Kivu water 52m metaG | ecosystem: Environmental > Aquatic > Freshwater > Lake... | reverse complement strand
CACACGCCAAATAACCACACGCCAAATAACCACACGCCAAATAACCACACGCCAAATAACCACACGCCAAATAACCACACGCCAAATAACCACACGCCAAATAACCACACGCCAAATAACCACTATTTTAAATTCTTCGCAACACACTCCTTAGCATGAAACAAGCCCAGATGGCACCAGGAAACCGCGGGCAAGGCGATTCCCCCAGCGGAGTTTCGCAACTGCCTGCTCGGCGCTGGTGGCGCCAAAAGCGCGATGGCGACCAGCTTCTCATTTTCCCCCTCTGCCGCAAAAACTCCCTGTTTGAAGACGGCATTTCCCTGGCAGAAAGCAAAAATTACTCCGCAGCACGCCAAAATTTTTTGCTCGTCCTTTCAAAAAGCCAGAAATTTGCAAAAGCGCACTACCACCTCGGCTCATGCGAAGGAAAGCTCGGCAACGCGCAGGCGGCAAAGGAACATCTCGAATTGGCAATCGCACTCGGCTTCAAGGAGCCGCGCGCGCACTTCAACCTCGGGCTCGCGCTGTTTCTGGCGGATGATTTCAAAGGTGCTGCTGATGAGTTCTCGCGCGCAATCAACAAGGCAAGCCTGAGAGTTCTTTCGAAGCCCCCATTCCCCAACACGCCTTCGCGAAAAGCTGGCTGCGGGCAGGAAACCGATTTGAAAATCCTTCAGCTTGCGCATCTGAACCGCGCAATCTCATATATCCGGCTTGCAGAACCGCATGCAGCCAAACATTATGAAGCGCTGGAAGCCTCGGGGGCAAAAATCGGAAGAAAAGGCACAGACGAAACATTTCATTCGCATTTTTATTGCTGGCTTGCGCTTGATGACTTAAAGATTGCCTCCAATGGCGCATGGTGGCCTATTTCTCAGGAAACTTCAGATAACATCCGCTCTCTTAAGATGCACATCTGCGACATCGCGGTGGGGCTCGACTCAAGGCGTGCGGAAAACGCGAGGGGGCAGGAAATAACGAGAAGAAGGAATCTTTTCTAAGCGCCCGCCCGAAACCGATAAGAATTCTTGCAGAGAAATGATGGCATGAGGTGTTCTGGGAGGCACCTTGCGCTATTCGTTTTCCTGTGCGGCACTCTTTTTTCCGCAGCCCCCTCGTTTTCCGACTGCGCGTCCTCGCAGCCCGCCTACCGCTTTTACGCCGACCCCTATTACATAGCGACCAGCCCCTACATCTACAACCTCGGAGTAGTGCGCTTCTACTCATTCTCATTCGACATTGCCGGTTCCGAGCTCGTTGACGATTCCCTTGCCCTCTCCGACGGCGCCTACTACATTTCTTTCATCCCGCTTGACGACCGCAAGGAGTTTTCGGGGATTGCGCGCACGCTCGACAACGCGTCGCAGTCATTCGAGTCTGCAAAAGGCTGGAAGGCGCTTGCGCATGCCCTTTCGCAAGGGGCGCACACCCAAGCCAAGGCGATGCTCGGGCTGGATGCGTCGCAGTCGCTTTTCGCCCCATTCCCGCTCTCCATCCTCTCCCCGCGCGACTGGACGCTTCTTCTGGCATCCCTCATCGGGTATGTCGGCGATTACCCGCCCCTCCTCAACGCCGAGTTCGCATCGGCCTCGGACGCATTCGACGGGGCGAACCTCGCGATATTGCAGACTGCCGCAAAAGCCGATGAGAAATACGGGGCGCTTCGCATGGCCGGCGCCGGGCTTGCGCGCTATTCCGGCATGGCGAAAGAGCCGTTCCTTGCGGCGGCCTCGTCGCTTTCAGCCTCATCGCAACTCTGCTCGCGCCTCGCACAGGCAGACTCAATCAGGGGCTATTTCGCCTCACGCCCGGCAATGCCGAACTTTCGCACAAGCGACTTCTCGGGCTATCTTTCGCTTGCGGCTGGCAGGAGCCAGGACTCGTCGGTTATCTCGCTTGCCAAGCAGTATGCAGCGCTTTCCAGGGCGTTTTCAGGCATGGAATCCGAATACGCGGTTGCGCATTCGCAGGCAAAGGAGTCCCTTGCAGGGCTTTCAAACGAAATAGGGCTCCTTTCAGGCGAGCGCCTTGACCTCATGGGCGACGCCTTGCAGTTCCCGCCCGGCACGCAGGCGCAAGCCGGCTCTTCCTTCGGCGGCATCTACGGCGGCCTCCTCTCATCACAGGACTCGCTCTCCCGCGCAAAGCTCGGCCTCTCGCAAGCCGAGCGCCTCTCCTCATCCAGGAATGTCGAAGGCTACCTGGCAGATGCAATCACGCGCGCGGAATCCTCGCATGGCATATCGCAGGCCGCACTTGTTTCACTGCGGCTCGTGCGCTCAAACGCCATTCGGGCTGTGGGGCTTTCGCGCGAAGCTGCACAAGAGGCGATTTCACGCGCGCAAGACGAGCTTCCCCCCCAATCAAGCCCGGCTGGCGTCGAGACCGCGCAAAGCGCGCAGCGCCTCCTTGGCATGGCGCAGGAGAAATTCGATTCGGCTGGGCACCAAAACGCCCTTGGGGAGCGCTATGCAAGCTACCTTCGGGCAGCCGAACTCGCATTTGCCGCGCAATCGGCAATCGCCAAAAAACCCTCGCTTTTCGGGCGTGACGAGGCGCAACGGTCGCTTTCCAGCCTTGCTTCGCTGGTTTCCAAGGCGGCAGCCGACGGTGTCGACATGTCCTACCAAAAGCAAAAGCTCGCCGAGCTCAAGTCGTTCCTCGCAAACGCGGATTCATCCGAGGCATACGTGGCGATATCGCGGGCTGCAAAAGACGAGGAAGAAGGGGTGCTCCTCCTGCTCTCGGATGAATACTCCAGCCTCAACAGCGATTATTCCGCCCTCCAAACCGGGGTGTCGTCAGTGCGCGAGTTTGAGCTGAATTTCCTCCCCGAGGCTGATTCGCTTGTGCAGTTCTTCCCGCAGGGGAAGCTTGACACAGGGAAAGCGGCAGGCAGCCTTGCTGCGATAAGCAAGGCAATCGCCCGCTTCAAATCGCAGCTTGAGGCAAACACGCCAAGGTTCCTCTCCTCGCTTCTTTCCCAAAACGCGCGCGCATACGAGACAGTGGAGCCTCCCGTACTTGGCAGGCCAACACGCTACGCAGCGACCATCTTTACAACCAACCCTTCAGCAACCGGGCATGGGGGCAAAATCGCCTTCACAGCAAAGACAACAATTCCCCTCTACTCTTCGGAAAAAACCCGCGGCGAGGCGATTACCGACGCTTACCCGACAGAAGCAGGAACCACAATCACCCTGCCTTCTGTCGCAGCCGGGCAGTCATTTTCCATAGGTTTTGAAAAACAGGAATCGCCCGCGCAAATAACCTCGTCGCGCGATTCCTGCGGAATGGCGCAATCAGGCGGCGCAAGAAGTTCGCGCACAATCGCGTTTTTCGCTTCCCGAAGCCTCGGGTCGCTCTTAATCGATGAGCAGGTTCCGGGAATTGCGGCAAGCCCAGAGATTTCCTTCAACGGCAGGCACGGGGCGCTTTCAGCATCCCCCAACGTTTCCTCAACCATCCTTCTAGGCGCGCTCTCCAACATACCGCAAGGCAAAAACAGCCTCGAAATAACATATACGCTGCAAAACCCCTTCGCGCTTTCGCAAGGCGAGCGAAGCGCCGCGCCGTCACAGTCCGGCAAAAGCGCCATCGCCTACCAGCTCGCACTCTCAGAAGTCCTGCTCGACTGCGATTCTGCCGCAGTGGAGATTTTCGAGCCGTATTCAGGCATTTCGTCCTTCCGCGCAACCCCTCCGCCTGGCTACAGGATTGCAAACGCGGCTTCGCTTCCAACTGGCGCGTCCACAAAACTCCAATTCACAATTTCGCCGCTTCGCAAAGGCCAGATGGCATCAATCCAAATCTCCTATGAAATGGAAGATTCCGAATCCGCATACCAATCCGCCCTATCCCAAGTCGGGCTTCAAATCCTCACTTACAAACGGCAGGAGGACGCGGACAGGCTTTCAGTCGCGCAAGCGCTTCATTCGCAGAACAAGACCGCGCTTGCCCTGACCATGCTTTCAAGCATCATTTCCGACGGGCAGAAGCTTTCGCTTTCTTACCTGGACATGCCGGCCTACGAACAGGAAAACGCTTCGGCATCAGAACTCCTCTCCCAACTTAGCCAAAGCCGCGGCGCGCTCATGGAAGCCAACGCGACAATTCCCTCAGGCAAGCTCGCAATCGTCTCGGACGCACTCTACCGCGCAGCCAACCAGGCCGCGCTTCTCTCAAAAGACGGCGACTACAAAAAAGCAGCCACATCACTCCAGAAGGCGCAGGATTCCGCAAGAGGCGACCTTGCAAGCCTCGCGTTTTCCGCCTCGAAAGAAGCCGCAGCACAATTCTCAAAATCCCGCCCCTCGCTCGATTCAGAAACAGCCGCGCATCTCGAATCAGGGCTTCAGCAGGCGCAGTCGCTTTTCGCGCAAGGGAAGCACCTCCCTTCATTCGAAGCCTCCTCATTGCTCCTCGCATCCCTCTCAGCCTCCGCCTCGCAAGAAGCCTCGCTTTCCGAAGAATTCAACAACCTCTCATCAAGCTTCACATCCCTAAAGTCTGAAACCGCAGAGCTTCTCTCCAACTACTCCTCGCAGTACTCCTCGCTTCTTTCGCAGACCAAAAAACGCCTGCCATCCCCATCATCATTCGAGGCGAAAATAGGCGAGTCGGAAAAGCTTCTTTCCGCTGCAAAGAAGAAGCCGGCAAGGCAGGCGCTGGAGGACGCCAATTCCTCCATAGCGAAGCTGGAGGCGGTTAAAGGGGCGATTATCGCTTCCCAAGCCTCCCTCCAGTCATCCGCAGAAAGCTCGCTTGAGGTGGCTCGCGCTGCATTAGGGGAGGCATCGCGGAAAGCCGGGGCAACAAACCCGGACGTTCTTCAAATAGAAGCCGAAGTGGGGCGCTCGCAGGATTACCTCTCAAACAGCCTTTACGCAGATTCCATTGCATCATCGGACAGGGCAATCCGCGCGGCAAACAACCTCCTCTCATCAGCAGGCAAGCAGCTTGACATTGGCACAATCGCAATAGGCGCGCTCTCGCTTGCCTTCATAGGAGGGGCGGCGTACTATTTCCTGCGCCGCGCGCCAAGAAAGGAAAAAGAGGAAAAGAAGGAGCTGCCAAAAGAAATCGGGGAAAAGACGAACTAGGGGGGCTACCTAGCCCCAACACACTCAAAGCCATAGTCAATTTCACCAGGGTTCCTGTCATCTGTGATTATTTCGCCTCGTGCCTGCGCAGCCTGCCCCCTGCCTCGCGCAACAATCACGCAATTGGTCAGCCCGGTGCTGTTGGCAAGCGCGCATTTCACATCCGAGAACGCGGTCTTCACGGTGTCGCAGAACACGGTTTGCATCTTTCCATCGGCTCGGACGATGGCGTTTGCAATCATTATGCCGTTTTCGGAAAGCGAGCCCGCGGCGACTTGGAAAAATTCGCTGCTTGCCATGTTCGGCGGCAAGCTGCACCCCGAAGAGAACGCATCAAGGAGTATGATGTCCTGTCCCGGATGATTTTCAAGGAATTTCCTTCCGTCTTCCACGAAAAAGCGCACGTTTTGGCTTTCATTCACGTAGAAATACTTTGAGCAGATTTCGAACACCTTGGGGTCGATATCCACTACGCTCACTTGCGCGTTCGGGAAGACATCCAGGGCATGGTGGACCTGTGTACAGCCCCCGGCTCCTATTATGGCAATCCGGTTGGCTGCTTTCAGTTCTTCCATCTCAGCTTTCATCATCTTCGTATAGGGGAAAACCGGGCTCGAGTAATTCGAGAGGTCCAGCGCGCTTTGGGGGTGGTAGTCCATGAGAAGCATTCTTGTGCCATCAGCATCTGCGATATGCGCAGTATAGAAAAACGTCGGCATGCCGAAAACAGGCTGGGAGTATAAGAAGAATACCACGAGCGCCACCGGAAGCAGGGCGCCTGACCCCCTGAAGGCAACCGAGAGAGCAATCACCAAAATGCCTGCCGCCGCAAGCGTTGCCGCCACTCCGAAATAAGGCAGGAAAACAAACGCAGAAAGGAATGTGCCGGCTATCGAGCCGACTGTGGAAATGGAGTAGACCGTCCCGGCCGAGACGCCAGCATGCTTCCCTTTGCACTTTTCAATGATTACCGGGGAGACTAGCGAGAGGGCGGCTACCGGGAGGGAAACCGCCAGCGTGCTTGCGAGGATGAGGAGCTGCCAAGGAGCATGAAAAGCGTTGATGAACGGTGCAGCTATCGGGAGCAAAAGTGCAATCGCCCCGCCAGCTGCAAGACAAGTAGAAAGTATCCTATCAGGGCTGTCCCAGCAGCTTATTTTCCCTCCAACATAGTATCCGACAGCCATGACCGCCATGAACATCCCGATTATCGTCGCCCAAATCACCATCGAAGAGCCGAAATAAGGATAAAGCAAACGGGCGCCAGCCACCTCAAGCACCATGATAGCAAAGCCGGCTGCAAACGCCTTTGCCGCCAATCCAAAATCCATCAACCCACCTGCTCCTGCACTCGGCTGAGAAGAAATTTAAACCAAAGCGTCTTTTGGGCTTTGGAAAAAGGCCGAATTTTTAACCAAGCATCCCGGCAATCATGGCACGCCTGCCATTAGCAAGCAGTGCTTACTCCGGGTTGCATGACGTTGAGTACTGCGGGCGCAATCACTGCGATCATGATGCCGATGAGCGCGCCAGTAAGACAGGAAGTCGCCCATACATTCGCCCTTGCGCGAGTCTCAGCGCCCATCATCTGCCCCGCGGAATATATGACGGCGGCAAGAAGCACCATGAGCATGGCTGCGACCGGCACCAGATTCTTAAGGCCACCACACAAATCACTAAGCGCGCTTTGGAGCTTCGAGGTCGGATTGGCCGCAGCAAGCATGCCGCCAAGAAGCGCAAGAACTACGAGCGAATAGAACACTTTCGCATATCTCATGGCCGCACCCGCTTCTTTTTGGTGCTATAGAGTTTTTAATCCTATTTGAAACCAATCTTCGCGTGGGAACATGAAGATACGGCTTGACTGGCGAAAGAGCCTCCAGGAGAATGCCAACCGCCACTACTCGCTTTCCAAGGAAATGGCAAAAAAGGAGGGGGGCGCGCGCAAAGCCATTGCCGAAACCGATGCGCTTATTGCAAAAGCAAGATTCGAGTGGCAATCGTGCGAAGAAGAAGCAAAGAATCTGCCAAAGGCGAAGCGGAAGCGCGAGTGGTTTGAGAAGTTCCGCTGGTTTTACACATCGGGCGGAAAGCTCGTGATTGCTGGAAGGGACGCAAAGCAGAACGACTTGCTTGTTTCGAAATTCATGGAAGGGGAAGACCTGTTCTTCCACGCCGACATACAAGGCGCGCCCGCAACCATCCTCAAGGGGGGAAAGGGCGCAAGCGGGCAAGAGAAGCTCGAGGCTGCGCAGTTTGCCGCAAGCCATTCCTCAGCATGGAAAGTCGGCGCGGCCTCAGTCGACGTTTACGCGGTTTTCAAGGAGCAGCTCTCCAAGCACGCGCAGGGCGGCTTTGTCGGCGCAGGCGGCTTTGCGATAGCTGGCGGGCGCGAATGGTTCCGCGGCACGCCGCTTGGCTTGGCAATCGGCGAAAAGGAGGGCGTTGTGCTCTGCATTCCGCAGTGCCACCCCGACGCTTCGAAAATGCGCTTTTCGGTTGCAAACGGGTTTGTTGAAAAGGGCAAAGCGGCAAAGCAAATCGCGCACATCCTTGGGGCAAGCGTTGACGAGGTTACGGCGGCACTTCCGACAGGCAAATTCTCGCCAAAGGAGAGAAAGTAGGCGGCGCGCATGTTTGAAAAAATTGCAAAGCACACATCCATGCTTAGGGAAGACTGGCGGGTATGCAGCACGATTTACCTCATCGAGGAAAATGGCAAGCGGCTGCTCATCGACTCTGGAGACGGAATGGCGGGACTGGATTTCACACCAGACATGTGCCTGCTCACACACGCCCATTTCGACCACTCTAGGGGAGTCAAGAGCAGCTGGCAGAACGTTCTTTTGCATGAGGCGGAATTCTCATTCAACGGCCCTTACGTCGAAATACCAAAAAAAGCAGAACGGAATCCCATGAAACCGCTCAAATTCGGCTCGCACGCACTCGAGTTCATCCACACCCCCGGGCACACGGAGGGCAGCATCTGCATATTCGACAAATCAACAGGCATTCTCTTTTCAGGGGACACGAAATTTTCCGGCGGAGGATTCGGGAGAACCGACCTTGGCGGAAGCGAGGAGAAAATGGCGGAAAGCCTTGGAAAAATCGAAAAAATCCCATACAAGCTTCTCTGCCCCGGGCACGGGGATATCGGGAAAAAAGGCGAGTGAATGCTGCGGCAAGCCGACCTTCGCAAGCGGGAAAAGGCATTGTGCGCTAAGATATCCGCAAGGCTCTCATGCTTCCGGGCAGCAGGCAGGAGGGGCGGGAGGAAACTCTTTAGGGAGCTTTCCTTCTGCATCCTCACCCCGCAAAGCAGAGCCCGCTCTTGCGACCAAGCGATAAATGCGCTTGCAGAAAAAGGGCTCCTTTTCAAAGGCGATGCGAGCAAAATATCCCGCGTCCTCTCGAAGCACACGCGCTTCCACAACAACAAGGCAAAATACCTCGTTCTTGCAAGGGAAAAATACCGTTCGCGGGGCTTTTCGCAGCTGGCAGATGACACATTCTCGGGTAGCGAGAAAGAAGCAAGGGAAAGGCTTGTGAAAGGCGTGAAGGGGCTTGGCATGAAGGAGGCAAGCCACTATCTGCGGAATGTCGGCAGGGGAGAAACAGTCGCAATCCTCGACAGGCACATCCTGAAAAATCTCGTTTCATGCGGCGCAATCCCATCCGTTCCAAAAAGCATCACAAAAAAGAAGTACTTGGAAATGGAGCGAAAGATGGAAAAATTCTGCCAAAGAGTGAAAATACCGCTCTCGCACCTCGATTTGCTCTTCTGGTCAGAGGAGACAGGCGAGATTTTTAAGTGAGCGCAGGAAAGTGGGAAACATGCCCGAAATCTACATGGACCATGCCGCAACCTCCCCGCTCTCAGAGGAAGTGCTTGCCGCGATGAAGCCTTATTTTTCAAGGAAATTCGGCAACGCTTCAAGCCTCCACGCTTTTGGCAGGGGGGCCAAGGAGGCGCTTGATGCTTCACGCCAACAGGTGGCATCTGCGCTTGGCTGCTCCCCAGATGAGATAGTTTTCACTTCCGGCGGAACCGAAAGCGACAATTTGGCGATTAAAGGTGCTGCGTACGCAAACAGGCACAAGGGCAACCACATAATCACCTCTAAAATCGAGCATCCTGCTGTGCTTGCTACTTGCAAATACTTGGAGAAGCAGGGATTTTCAGTCACCTACCTTCCGGTAACAAGCGACGGCTTCGTGCGCCAGCAGGCGGTTGAAGCCGCAATAACCGACAAGACAATCCTCATCACAATAATGCACGCAAACAACGAAATCGGCACCGTGCAGCCGATTTCAAAAATCGGGGAAATCGCAAAAGAGAGAGGGGCGCTTTTCCACACCGATGCCGTGCAGACGGTGGGCAAGATAAAAACCGACGTCAATGAGCTTGGCGTCGGCATGCTTTCGCTTTCGGCGCACAAGTTCTGCGGGCCAAAAGGCGTTGGCGCGCTTTTTGTCAAGAAGGGGGTGCGCCTTGAGCCATTGCTTCACGGGGGCGAGCATGAAAGGCAGATGCGCTCCGGGACAGAGAACGTGGCAGGAATTGTAGGGCTTGCGCATGCGCTAGCTCTTTCGCAAATGGGGATGGAAAAAGAAGCAACGAGGCAGATGAAGCTTCGGGACCGGCTGATTGAAGGCGTGCTTTCAAGCATTCCCGAAAGCCGTCTTCACGGCTCAAGGGAAAACCGGCTTCCAAACAATGCCAATTTCGGCTTCAAATACATAGAGGGCGAGGGGCTGCTGCTCATGCTTGACTCAAAAGGGGTTGCGGCAAGCACAGGCTCAGCTTGCTCGTCAACGAAACTCGAGCCCTCGCACGTGCTTTTGGCGCTCGGGCTTCCCCCGGAGGATGCGCACGGCTCCTTGCGGCTAACACTTGGAAAAAGCAATACTGAAAACCAGGTCGAGCGCCTTCTAAGGGTTCTGCCGCCAATCATCAACAAGCTTCGCAAAATGTCCCCGATGAGGGCAGGCGTTACTTGGAACGGGAAGGAGGAAGGGCATGGCTGACGTTTACTCGAAAAAAGTGATGGAGCACTTCTACCATCCGAAAAACACAGGCGAGATGAAAAAGCCGGATGCGGTTGGCGAAGTTGGCAACCCGGTGTGCGGGGATGTGATGAAACTCTACATCAAGGTGAAAGATGGGAAAATTGCAGATATAAGGTTCCAGACAATGGGCTGCGCTGCCGCCATTGCAACCTCCTCCATGGTGACCGAGCTTGCGAAAGGCAAAACGCTCTTGGAGGCGAAAAAGATAACGCGGCAGGACGTTGCCGACGCGCTTTCCGGGCTTCCGCCGATAAAGATGCACTGCTCCAACCTCTCCGCTGCGGCGCTTCATGCCGCGATTGACAACTATCTTATGGATAATGAAAAGAAAGCCTCGAAAAAGAAAGAATGAAAGTACATGGGCGGGCTGCGGTGCGGGAAAATGGAGGCCGAAGGCATCGCAAGGCGCGCGTTAGGCTGCGGTTGGTTGCCGATGGATAATGAGCAGGTGCTGTGATGATTCGTTTCGGTCCAGCTGGAATCCCCTCAGGAACGCCGGGCGCAGGCGGCACGGCTGAAGGAATCGCCTACTGCGGCAAAATCGGCCTGTCCGCGATGGAAGCGGAGTTTGTCAGAGGCGTCTCGATGAAAGAGGAGAGCGCGAAACTCGCCCGCGCCGCATCTGAGGGAAACAGCATCTCCCTCTCGTGCCATGCGCCGTATTACATAAATTGCTGTGCAAAGGAGAAGCAAAAGCTTGAGGCAAGCGTGCGGCACATAGTGGCATCGGCACAGGCGTGCTTCTGGCTTGGCGCCTCGCCAGCGGTTTTCCACCCAGGCTACTACATGGGCAGAACCCCGAAAGAATGCGCACCCTTGGTAACAGACACGCTAAAACGCTGCTTTTCAAAAATGGACGAGCTGGGCATTAAGGGGGTGCGGCTTGGCGCCGAGCTTACGGGCAAGAAATCCGCATATGGCTCGCTTGACGAGATAATCTCCCTCTCCGAGAGGTTCGGGGTCGACCATCTCATCCCGGTGGTTGACTTTGCGCACTACCATGCGCGGGTAAAAAGGCTCAAAGCACGCGAAGACTATTCCGAAATACTCGTGCAGCTTGAAAGCCATCTCGGCTCGGAAGCCACGAAAAATTTCCACTGCCATTTCTCAGGAATAGCGTTCACAGGTGCCGGCGAGCAAAACCATTTGCCAATCTCATCACAGTCTCCGCCGTTTGCCCCGCTTGCCAAAGAGCTTGCCAGCCGCGGCTTTTCCGGGACGGTAATCTGCGAAAGCCCGCTAATCGAAAAAGACGCGCTTGTCCTCCAAAACGAGTATCTCAAGACCGCAAAAACCCGCTGCCGCCCAATAGTAGGGGTTTTTTAAACCTTTTATGGGTTAAGAGAGAGCAACCCCTTCCTAGGGTGGGGGCTCTGATTGCGACAAAGGTGTTATCGATGTACTACGCATTGTCATGCAAGGACAAGATAAGGCTTCCCGCGCAGTTTTTCTCAATGAAGCTCGAGGACGCGCTCCTCCAGATACTCCGCGAGAAGTACGAGCGCAGGATTGACAAGGACGCCGGGCTCATACTCGCCCTTTGGAACGCCAAGGCGGAAGGCGACGGCGTGGTCATCCCCGGGGACAACGCGGCATACTACAACGTCATGTTCGAAGTTCTCGCTTACCACCCGCTTGTCAACGAGATAGTCGAAAGCGACGTTTCAGAAGTGGTGGAGTTCGGGGCGTTTCTTACTCTTGGCCCAATCGAAGGGCTCGTGCACCTCTCGCAGATAGCAAACGACTTCCTCACATACAACAAGAAGACCGCATCGTTCGTCGGCAGGGAAAGCAAGAAATCCCTCAAGAAGGGCGACCACGTTTTCGCGAAAATCTCGACCGTCAGCATGAAAGGCAGCATACCCGAGACGAAAATCGGGCTCACCATGCGGCCCGACGGGCTTGGCAAGGACGAATGGGTTTTTGCAAAGGCGTCCGCGCCCGCGGGAGAGCACAAGGAGAAGAAGGAGAAGAAAAAGAAGGACGAGGCTTCCTGAGGTGCAAACCATGAAAGCATGCACATCCTGCCGGCTGATTGTCGAGACGGGCGAGGAATGCCCGCAATGCCATTCACAAGGCTTCACCGAAAAGTTCATGGGGCAGCTCATCGTGCTTGATGCCGAAAAGTCGGAAATAGCGAAGAAAATAGAGGCGAAGCTTCCCGGCAGGTATGCGATAAAAATACAGGAGCGCTAAAGGGTGTATTTATGGTCAACAAGACGCGGGGAAGGGAACGGCTTGGCACATGCGACGCGTGCGGCAGGACGATTCCGCGCGACAAGATGATAACCTACAACACGATGAATGTCTATTCAACCGACCTGAAGACGGCGGACGACGTTCGGGCAACCACCCGCGTTGAGAAGCACTACTGCATTTCCTGCGCCAAGTCAAAGCGCATCTTCGAGAAGCTCAAGAACCGCGCCATACGGAGCTCAAGCAAGTTCGGCGACAGGCGCGAGAGGCCGCACTCAGACCGGTGGAACAGCGGCAAAAGATGGTAGAGGGCGGATTCATTTTTTGGAAGGGGGCGGTTTTGTGGAGGAGAAACTCACTTTTGAAGGCCGCGAATACGTCGGCGTAAGCTTCCAGCTGGGCAACGTGCCCCTCCTGATCGTGAAGGCAAAGAAGGGCTATGTCGCCTGCGGCTATGTGAGCAAGGATGCCGCGGAGAAATTCGGCGACATCGCGGCGTTCGTGACAGGCGTCAAGACGTTCGAGGATTTCTTCAAGGCGAAGATAAAGACGTTCACAACTTGGGCTGACGACTTGGGCATCCGCGAGGGAATGTCTGTCAAGAAGGCGCTTGAGCTGATGGACCAGTAGTTCCCTTTCCGTGTCCTCCACAATGGCGCCTGTTTCGCCAGGGCGGGCGCACATACAGGCACATCTTGCAGCGGCTGTGCCCAGGGGCATTCAGCCATACTTCCATTTCATCATGACGAGTGCAAGCACGAGCGCGGCGGTTATCGAGTTTGCGGCAATCACCGGCGCGCTTGAGATGAGCCACCCGTAGGCAAGCCAAAGGCAGATGCCGATGAAAAACATCGCGAGGTAGGCCCAGGAGATGTCCTTGGAGCTTTTCGTCAGGTAGCTTCTGAGTACCTGTGGAAGGAAGGCGCCGGTCGTGAAAAACGCCGCTGCAAAACCAAAAAGCTCAGAAGATTCCATGAAGATCCCCTACCTCAGCCTCTTTAGCGCAAGTGCTGCAATCCTCTTCCCGCTTTCGCTTTTTATCTCGGCTTTCGCAGTCGCTATGAAGGGCGCCATGTTCTTATTCCCGCCAAGCTCGTTCTCAACCGCCCACAAAAGCATGTCGAGCCTGTCCGCATCCTTGCACAACAAGGCGAGCTTCTGCTTGCGCCAGCCCGACTCCTCGCCGGACAGGGCGGTGCCGCAAAGCATATCGCGGCTTGCCTTTTCGTAGTCGGCGCGCACATATTCCTTCTGGAGCCTTGAGAGGTCGCCGACCCGCGCCTCATGGAGGTCATGGAGAAGCGCCATCCGAAGAAGCTCCGCCTCCTCCCCACGGTCCAACCCCTCCATCCTCGAGAGCGCAAGGGCAATGAATGCCGTGCCGAAAGAATGGTCTGCAAGCGACTCGCGCCTCGCACCCGCGCCAACCCACCCCGTCCGCTCAACGCGCTTTAGGTGGCCTGCTTCAAAAAGAAGCGAAAGCGTCCTTGCAGCAGTGTCTTCTCTCGCCATTCTTCCACCTCACAGGTGCGAATCCGACTCGATTATCGAAAAGTTCCTCTCTATTATGCGCCGGACGTCTGCGGGAGGGTAGCCTATGCGGATGAGCCGCGTCCGCCCGCGCATGCCCGCGCCAGACTCGATGGTGGTGATGAGGCCGAGCATCTCCAAGTCATTGAGGTATTCACGGTACCAGCGCGCGCTGCGCCTAGGCTTCCTGAATTTCCGGGCGGTTTTCGAGTATTCCTCATAGGTTTCGCCAGAGGCGAGGAACGAGTCCTCCTCCTGCGCAGTGCCTTCGGTGAGCCTTGTGTTCTTGCCCTTGTCAAGGGAAAGATTGGCAATCGCCAAAAGCACAAGCTGCTGATGCTCCGGGAGCGTCGAAATCGCCTCGAACGCGACATCGGAGTCAACAGCCCTGCGCGCCTCCTCGACTTCCCCATCGGTTATTCTCTTCGCACCCTTCTCGTCTGTGATTTCCCCCGCTTTCATGAGCAGCTTTAGCGCATAGCGGGCGTCTCCGGTTTCGGACGCCGTGAGCGCGGCGGCAAGGTTTATCGCGCCCTCGTCCACCACACCGTGCTTGAAGCCGGTCGTTGCCCGTTGCGCTATTATCGCCTGGAGCTGCGTGGGCGTGTATGGGTGGAAAACCATCTCGTTTTCGCAAAGCGAGCTTTTGCTCCGGCTGCCGAGCTGATCCTTGAATGAGAGCCGGTTGGTGATGCCAATCACGCTCACGCTCCCGCTTTTAAGCTCGTCATTCGCGCGCGTGAGCGTGTAGAGGAGGTCATCAAGCTCCTTTACCATATCCACTTCGTCAAGGACGACGATAAGCCTTTTCGCCCCAGCCTCAATGTCCCCCATCGTCTTCTCATAAAGCATGGCAAGCCCGAACCCGGCCGAATCAAGGCTTGGCAGCAGCGCCTTGGCGATTTTCTGTACCACTCGGTAGCGAGAGTTGAACATCCGGCAGTTTATGTAAACCGGGATTGCGCTCGACTTATGCTCCCCCATCTTGCCCATCACGTGTCTGACCGAGCAGGTCTTCCCGGTGCCGGTCTTTCCGTAGATGAAAAGGTTCCGGGGCCTTGCGTTCTGGAGAGCCGGGGAAACAGACGACATTATCCTCCCGATTTCGCCTTCGCGGAAGGGAAGCACTTCAGGTATGTAGTGCGGCGAGAGCACGTTGCGGTCGGCAAAGACCGTCGGCTTTGAGAGTATTTCGGAAAAAGTTGGCATAGCCTGCACCTGGTTTCTACGAGAGAATTGTGGGCAAGAAAAGCCTTATTAAGCTATAGTCCGAATATCAAAGCAATCATACTGAGGTGAGAAGATGGGCATACTCGAAAAGATCACAAAAAGCTTCGGCGGCAGCAAGGAGATGAACCTTGAGGAATACATGAACACCGTCGAGATGGAGAACGTGGACGTGCTCCACGAGGCTGCGGACTTCTACGTCAAGCCGATTGCGCTTGAAAGCGAGTCGGACGTGTCGGTCATAATGGACGAGCTTAAGGCGAAGAACATCATCCTCCTCAACGTCTCGCCGATGAGCAAGCAGCCGAACAAGCTGCGACAGATAATCGACAATGTCAAATCGCACATCACCAAGATAAACGGAGACATAGCGAGGCTTGACAACGACAAGATACTGCTCACGCCTTCCAAAGTGAAGATTGTCAAGAACCGGAAGAAATAGGCTTCTTCCTTTTTTGTTTTCATTTCCCTTAGCGGATGCCAGGGTTGCGCAAGAAAGACCGCCAACTGATCAGAATGATTGCCTGAATGGGATTTCGTCGTCATACCCCCGGCTTAACCGCCCGCTTAGCGTTCATGGGCAGATATTTCCCGAAGCGCCCGCGCCTCGTCAAGAGTGACTATCTGCTCAACCAGGCAGCGGTTGCCGAATTTGTTCGAGCAGCACACATTCTTGCCATTGCAGACCGAACCGACAACCAAAAGCGCGCGGGGTTCTCCCAAAACAAGGCGGATTCCCTGAACCTTTTGGTGCGGACATGCGTTTGGAAGCGAAAGAGGGATTTGCCGCATGGCTTTATTTGCCGCAAAGGATTTTTACGGCTTTCCGGCTCAAAACGCCTCGCGGCATGCCCAGCTTGCAATCAAGGCGACTTGCCGCCACTCGAACTTTTTGGTTTTTGCGAGATGCGGTTCTTTCGCCCTCCGACAGGCCCGCGTGCAGAAAGCTCGCTTCCGGCTCTTCGGACTACGCCAAGTATGGAGGCGCACTCCTTGTCGGTGAGCATCGACTTCCCTACCATGCGCCGGAAGGCTATCTTCACCTTGCGCGGGTTTCTCATGACATTTTTGTAGCGGTCGACAAGAAGCGAAAAGCCATCGATAAGCGCCTCTTTTTCTTCTCCGCCCGAAGGCACGAATGTCCTTGGGCGAATTGTTGAAAGCTCGGAGAGGCAGATTGCAACCGCGTGCGAGAGGTTGAGTATGGGATATTCGTTTGAAGTCGGCACGGTTACCAAAAAGTCGCACTGCGAAACATGCTCTTCACAGAGCCCGAGCCCTTCGCTTCCGAAAACAAGCGCAACACGTCCTTCTTTATTGGAAGTGAGCTTTTTTTTCAAATCCTGAAGAAGGATGGGAGAGCGAATGGTCTTGTCCCAATGCCTATAAAGAACTCCGGTAGTGCCGACTGCTAATTTACACCCCTTTGTCGCCTGCGAAAGCGTTTTCACCACCTTCGCTCCCTCAAGAACGTCTCTGGCGTGCTTGGAGTATTTTATTGCGTCAAACCCCTTTGGGTCGCATTGCGGGGAAACAAGGTAAAGCTCGCGAAAGCCGAAATTCTTCATCACACGGGCTACCGAGCCGAGGTTGAGCTCGTACTCCGTGCCGACTAAAACTATGCGGAAGCACTCGTTTGCCATGGTGGGAATGGCTCGCTAGCGGCTTTTAACATTTCCTAAGCCCGAATCAATCTCAGGCTCTACAATCTGCGCGAGTACGGCGTCCTTCGTCGTCCTTTTTTTTACTTCGGAGCAGCCTGCGCCGCACACGAATAATGAGCCTGAGAAAAGCGCGTATTTGTAGAATTCCATCCTGCCGCCTGCGCCGCACAGCACGGCATTGCCGCCGTCATTGCCAAAATGCTTTATCTGATACGGGCAATCTTCGGGTTTGCCGGGGCATGTGGGGCAGGTTGAACGGACGATAACATTTGATGCCATATTGTCACTCTGCCCTTTTTTCCTGCTAGAACGGTTTTTAAGGCTATTTTTTTCAAACCTCGAGGCAGGTGTTTTTCAGATGGTTGCGGTTGCCAAAATATTGCCTGCCTCGCCCGCATCCTTGCAATGCCAAAGCTTCCTCGAGAAGCCATCCCCCAATTTCCGGTCAAGAATCGCGCTTATGGGGGAAAGGTCGCCGCTTAGATGGGCATATGCGAGAAGAGTGCCGGAATCCTCTCCAAGAACCCCTGACAGCCTTGAAAACACCCCCACTTCAAGAGGATAGCCGACATAATTCCGCTTTATCTGGAGAAGATCCATCACCGAGCGGGAGTATATTCTTTCAGATAGGAAATCAGCTAATCCCTCATTTACCCATCTTAGGTTGACTATCCTTCCAGAATCGGTAAAATATTGGTTTGACCGATGAAAGCCTGCAAGCGCGTGAAGAGACTCGTGGATAAGCACAGCTGATTTTATCAGGTCGGAGTTGCCAATCTTTTGCGAATAGGGGATGGTGAAAACGTATCCATCCTCGTACATCCCGGGGTAGGGCATTGCCGATTCGAATGCCATCGTTTGGAGCAGCACCTGTTTTGATATCTGCCCGCATCCCAGGTAAAGGAATTCGGAAAAGACCTTGCCGCGGACCGATTTCCAAATCTGCTCGCTTATGGGTGCCATTGTCTTTGCAACCAACTCCTCGGTCAGGGTGTTTGTCGGATCCGATGGTTCGGCAAGAAGCCTGTGCGAACGCAGTTTTGACAGCAGTGCTGAAAGCGCAGTTTCCTTGGTCCTGGGGATTTTTATGGGCATTTGAAAAAGTTCCGGGTGCCTGCGCGCCGAATCTTCCATCATTTCGAATGCATCTCGGGTGTATTGCGGTTTCCAATCAGGGGAATTTTCCTCGAATGCCTCAAGCGCGCAGTCTTCCAATCTCGTCCTTTGCGCGCCTCCCTTCGAAGCCGCGGCAACCGATTTCATTGCCAAATCATAATACTCCCTTGCGCATAGTTCCGCTTGTTCCTCTGGAATCCACCTGTTGAGATAATGGACCTCTAGGCGCCTAAGAAAACACTTTTCAAATGCGCTTCGCGCCGATTTTTTTGCGAAATGGCTCGGCTCCTGCCCTTCCAGAAGTTTGGCATGAAAATGGCGCCGCCCGGGCTGCTGGCTGCCAGAGTGTTTGTATTCGCGGTGCTTTCCGGCAAAGCTACCGAAAGCCAAGCAGGCAAGCTTCATCACTTTTTTCGCATGGCGGGGCGGGAGGTCCCCCCGCTCGGATAGTTTCGCCAGCGAAGCCAGGTTCGAGAGAATATCCTCTTCTGAGAATTCCGCCGCATTTGGCCTGAGGAATTCTGTTGAGAGGAGCGCAACATCGTTAATCTGGGCGAGTGTCAGCCTTTTTTCACCAAACGCGCCCCCCAAACCGCCCATGCGCCATCTATTGCCGTTTCTTTTTATAAACCGCATTTTTGGTTGCCTCGACAAGCGCGAGTTTTTCAAAGAAAAAGGATTCTTCCGCCACAATTTTCGCAGCACCCACGTTTTTTTCAAGTGCGGCAACGGTCTTTCCAATCCCGCCCCCAAGCGAGGTTGCAATCACCGCCACATTGCCCCCAGGCTTAAGGCGCCCTTCCACCTGTCTTGCAAATCTCAAGAACACACTTAACCCGCTCTTCCCGCCGTCATAAGCCGCGTTTTCCACCCTGTTTGCAATCCTTTCCCCTTTGGCAGTTGGGAGGTAAGGCGGGTTGAAGAGTATCGCGTCGAATTTTCTCCCCGTCGGAACCTTGGAAAACAAGTCCGACTCGATGAATTCGCAGTTCGAAATGCCGTTTCTCTTGGCATTCGCCTTTGCGCACTCAACCGCAGCAGGGCTTATGTCCACACCCAAAACATCATTACGCATGTCCGTAGCTGCCGCCGAAAGCGCAACAATCCCGCTGCCTGCGCCGACCTCCAATATCCTGCCCCTAAGTTTCGTTGCGTACTTTGCAAGAAGAAAAGAATCTTCAGCCGGCTCGTAAACAGTATCGTCAACAGTAAGCCCAAGATTGCCAAATAAGGTTTTATCCACCTAATCAGCCCACTCTATTTTGTCGCCTTCCCGCACCGCACCCCTGCGAAGCACCTTCATGCGGATGAGGTCGATTACGGTCGAGCCTTGCCCATACTTGCATCGTCCGCCGTCAACGACCAAATCAACAGCCTCAACAACTGCGCGCGGCAGTTCCCGCGCCTCTGCAACACCTCTCCCGCCAGACAGGTTCGCGCTCGTTGTCACTATGGGCATGCCGAGCTCAGAACACACCTGCCGCGCGAATGCGTGCTCAGGCACGCGCACGCCGACCTCGAAGTTTCCGCTGACGGGCAGTCTTTTCTTCAAGGGCAGGATGAAGGCATACGGGCCTGGCAGGAGCTCAACGAGCGTTTTCTTTCGCTTCACGTCAATCTCGCAGTATTCCCGGAGCATGGCAAAATCCGAAACAATCACCTGGAGGGGCTTCCCGCGCTCGCGGAGTTTTGCCGAATAGACCCTTTCCACGGCTTCCTCGGAAAGCGCATCGCAGCCAATCCCGTAGTGAGTATCGGTTGGATAGGCAAAGAGCCCGCCTTCAGAAACCACTTTCTTCGCTTTTGCAAGGCATGCGTCATAGTCAGAAAGAAGGGAGAGGCGAATCGGCATGCAAAATCCCGCCTGCAGCTAGACTTTTTTCCTGCCGGCCTCGTGCACGGCTTTGGCAAGGTCGGAAACCCTTTTCCTCACGTCCCCGCCTTTTTCAAGCGCGGTGCCAACCTGTATGGCATTTGCGCCGGCAGTTATGACCGCGGATGCTTCCTGGGGCGTCCTTATGCCGCCAGCCGCAACATAGGGCACGCTTATCGCCTTTGAGACAGCAGCTACCATTTCAAGCGGGATATGCCCTTCCTTCGGGTTGCTGCCAGCATCAGTTATGACAATCCGGGAGCCCGACATTTCGGCAGAAAGGGCAAGCGCGGCTGCGATTTGCGGCTTGCTTCTTGGAACCAAGTTGACGTCGCCCACCCAGCCGACCGTGCCGCCAGGCTCGACTACGATGTAGCCAACAGGCAACGGCTCAACGCCGAGCCTCCTGACCATGGGTGCGGCAAGCATCTGCGCCTGCGATATCCAATATGGGTTGCGGCTGTTCAGTAGCGACATGAAGTAGACCGCATCAGCGTATTTTGTGACAGTTGAGATGTTCCCCGGGAACAGGACGACAGGCACCGACGACTTCTCCTTTATCGCCTTTGTGACGCTGTCAAGTAGCTCGCCCTGCACCCCCGTGCTTCCTCCAACGAGGACGATGTCTGCTCCGCCTTCGGCAGACTGCACCCCCACAGCTATCGCTTCCTGGGGCGTCTTGTAATCCACCGGGTCGATTAGCGCAAAAAGAAGCCCTCCTTTGCGCGCTACGCCGTCTTTGACGTATTCCTCAACTTTTCCCATAAGAACTACCCTCTGCCCTCGGTTTCAAGGAATTCCCGCACAACTTCCTTGAGACCCTGGCTTATTTTAACCCTTGCGGCAAAGCCCAGCTCCCGCTTCGCCTTAGCCGCCGAGTAAGCGCGGTCTGTAGCAATCTGGCGCACGTTTTCAGGGTCAAGGGCGGGTTTTTTCCCAATCCCTAGCCGATAGAAAAAACAGCCAAGCGTGGCAAACGCCATTGCAAGAAAGAGCGGCACATGCTTTGTTGGGGCAGGCACGCCAAGTTCAATGGCTGCAAGCGAATATAATTCCGCCTGCGTCGGCCTTTCTTCACCGACAATGTTGTAAGCGCCCCCGCTCGCCACCTCCTTCTCAATCGCAAGGAGCAGGGCGTCAACCGCGTCGTCTGAATGGATGAGCGGCAGGCGGTTCTTACCGTCTCCGACAATCGCCATCTTTCCCGCCCCTATGCGCCGCAAAACATCGAAATAGCCTTCCTCAAAGCCCGGCCCGTATATCATGCCGAAGCGAAGCAGGACGATAGGGAGCCGACCGAAGCATTCGCTTGCGAACACCTCTCCCGCCGCCTTGCTTTTTCCGTAATTCCCCCAGGGCTTTTGCGGGAAATTCTCGTCCACTTCCACACTCCCGTGCCCCCCATAAACCGAAATCGAGCTTGCAAGGACCGCCCTTTCCACCTCGTGCGGGCAGTTTGCAAGAAGATTTTTCACTACAAAGGCATTCTGCCGCACAAGCTCGCCGTACGGATGGTCGCCGACCAAGCCCGCAAGGTGGACAACGTGCGAAACCCCCTCAAACGCCCTTGCGGGAAGCGGGCCTGATGCCAAGTCCCACTCGAACCTCTCAACCGCCGCGGGAAGAGTTCCTGCGCTTTGCGGCCGGACGACCGCGCGGGTGCTCCTCCTTGCGGCAACAAGCGCGGCGACAAGGCGCTTTCCTAGCCTGCCATTTGCGCCAGTGACCAGTATTGTTGCCATGAAAAGATAGTTGGAAGCGCAATATTAAACCCTTGCCATCGAAAGGGCAAGCATGCTCATCATATTCGAAGGAATCGACGGCGCAGGCAAGGGGGCGCAAATCAGGCTTCTCTCATCCTTCTTTCGCCAGCACGGCATCCGATTCGCCATCCACAAATATCCGACAAAGAAGGCAAAGGCGGCATTCTCCCACCTGAGCGGAAGCAAAACCATCCCGCCCGAAGAGCTTGCCGGGGTATTTGCCGCGGACATAATGGGCGAGCAGGAAAAAGTAATGCGCGAAATTTCGCAAGGCAAAGTAGTCATTTGCGACCGTTACCTCCACTCGACGCTTGCCTATCAGGGCGTCGGCGCAGCCTACGGACGGCTTGCGCAAAGGCTTTCCTCGCTCAGCGCGCCCGTCCCCGACCTCGTTCTCCTCCTCGACATCCAGCCGGCCGAATCCTCTTCCCGCAAGCGCGCCCAAAAAAAGCCGGATCGCCACGAGCGCGACACAACGTTCCTCTCAGCCGTGCGCAAGAACTACCTTAGGATGGAGAAGGAAAACTTCCTTGCCTACAAATACTTCCGAATCGACGCTTCTGAAGAGAGGGAAAAGGTCTTCTCACACGTGGTTTCGCAAGTCGAGCCCTTTGTCACGGGCATGCGGAAAAAGTAAGAAGCTAGACTTTCTCGCACCGCAAATCGCTTCGAAGCTCGCACCGCTCGGCGATTGCCCCATCAGCCCCGTAGCCGAAGAAAGTGAGCCTGACCACATAGGTGTCCGGGTAGGAGCTTGCTCCGCCGTAAATCTTGATTTTCTTGCTTGCTTTCGCCTTGGGCATGGCGATCCCAACCCGCATCCTCCCCTTTGAAAGGAGCCTGTCTGGGGCAAGCGAGATTGCTTCAGGTATGGAGATGTCCGCCTCTATCCACAGGGGCTCATGCCCCTCGTTTTTCGCCGACACTTCCATCTCCACCTCGCCGCGGACGAATGCCGTCATGCGGATTGGCGAGAAATGCGTGGACGGGTTGAGAATTGCCATCGCACACCTTTTCCATGCGGCACTTTTTAAGATTTGATGGTGTTTTCCAAGCGCGCGGGTGCCGGTTCCACGCAGGCTTCCGGCTGCGGCGATGCAAATGCCGAAGGCGGCGCGTGCTTTGCCAGGGGCAAATTAAGAATTTTGGCGGGTGTGTGTTTGATGCGGGCGTGCGCACGAAGCGGCGCGTGCTTTGCCAGGGGCAAATTAAGAATTTTGGCGGGTGTGTGTTTGATGCGGGCGTGCGCACGAAGCGGCGCGTTTCTTGCCTGGGTTTGGCGGGTGTGTGTTTGATGCGGATGCCTGAAAGCCAGCTCATACGCGGCGAGTGCCTTGTGCGCGACCTCCAGTTCTCGGAGGACGTCAAGCTCTCGCGGAAAGGGCTGGTGCGCTACCTAGCGCTCTCGCTCGGGCTCATCTCGCCGAACGAATCGCGCGCAGGGCTTCTCGAGGTGCTCGAAGCCCTCCTCCATTTCCACTACGCAAAAAGGAAAACCCACAGCGAACCCGACATACATCTGCTTTTGGCGAAAATAAAGGAAATACGCAAAGGTGAGGAGCCGAATCCCAAAGCCGTGCGATACCACCTTCTGCAGCTCAAAAAACTCGGCATCATAGAGGCGAAAAAGCGCAAATACCGCTTCGCGCTCTCGCCCAGCCAGGAGAACGACGACTTATGCGCCGCGCTCTCCCACGCCTACCGCCAGAGGATTGACTCTTCCTTTTCGAAAATAGGGAAAGCCCTGTCGTTTTTTGAGAAAATGGTCTGATTCTTCAGACTGCTTGGAAATAGGGCAGGAAAATCGGGGCGGAGAGGAAGCGGTAAAGCTCGT
>Ga0116204_1000448_pt1 | contig 23423 bp, 22 predicted proteins | sample LakKivwa52mmetaG_FD_94481 | JGI IMG/M metagenome (GOLD analysis project Ga0116204, IMG submission 94481) | Anoxic lake water microbial communities from Lake Kivu, Rwanda to study Microbial Dark Matter (Phase II) - Lake Kivu water 52m metaG | ecosystem: Environmental > Aquatic > Freshwater > Lake... | reverse complement strand
CGTATGTCCTGTATAATCTCTTGTGAGTTGAAAGTCATGGCGTTTCTCCTGAAGTCGTTTGCTCAAACTCACTTTACCAGAGTGATGCTTGACTTTCAACTCAAATGAAACGCACCCAATTGAAATGATTTAATCCTCATGGAGCCTCTACAATACACCCCGTTATGAATTTATTTCCCATTTCCCTCAAAGATAAAGTCGTCCTCATCACGGGCGCATCCTCTGGCTTTGGCGAGGATGCGGCCTGGTTTTTCGCCGCCGAAGGTTGCAAGCTCGTGCTTGCAGCCCGCCGCATCGACCGTCTGCAAGCCCTTGCCGCTCGTTTGCAGGATGAAGGCGGCGAAGCCATTGCCGTCCCTGTGGATATCGTCAACGCTGACGATGTGGATAACATGGTCAAAACCGCCATTGATCTGTACGGACGCATCGACATCCTTTTCAACAATGCAGGCATCGGCAGGGTGGATTGGTTCGAGAAACATTCCGATCAGCGCGATCTGGATATGCTTGTGCGCGTCAATCTCATTAGCATGATGCAGGTCACTCGCAAGGTGTTGCCCTATATGTTCGAGCGCCGCGAAGGTCACATCATTAATATGATCTCGGTTGCGGGTCTTATTTCTCCGCCTCTCATCACCAGTTACTCTGCCAGCAAGGCAGGCTCACGCGCCTTCACTGATTCCCTGCGTCGCGAGGTTGCGCCGTTCGGTATCAAGGTCAGCGGTATTTACCCGGGTCCCGCCACCACCGAGTTTGGAAGTCACGTTGGCAAGAACAAAGCCTATGGTTCCATTCGTTCCAAACTGCGTGTCCACATGACTTCGGAATACGTCGCCAAACGCATCGTGGATGTCGCCAAACGTCCACGCCGCAGCTTGGTCATTCCGTGGTGGTTTCGCATCGTCACCGCTATCGATACGCTTTTCCCCGTTCTTGTCGATTGGATCTCATACGCTTTTTCAAAACGCAAACATAAATTGGATTAGGAGACTCTCGTGATCAAAACCCGCCTCGACAAACTGACCGCCTCGCTTCGGACCTCGGAACTGGATGCTGTTATCCTGAATCCTGGTCCTACCTTGAAGTATCTCAGCGGGCTGAACTTCCATTTGATGGAACGCCCCGTTGTGCTGTTCATCGCGCCCGATCAAGACCCCGTGTTGGTGCTGCCCGAACTCGAACTGCCCAAAGTGGATTTATTCCCCTACAAGATACAAGCCTTCGCCTATGGCGAAAATCCGTCAGAGTGGGATGCTGCTTTTCGGAAGGCAGCCCAAGCCCTGGGGTTGGAAGCGAAGCGCATCGGGGTCGAGCCGCGTCAACTGCGCCTGATGGAATTCCGTCATGTCAAGGCGGGTGCGCCCGAGGCAGATTTCCCCGATGCGACCGATGTGCTTTCGGCTTTGCGTCTCAAAAAAGATAAAGCCGAAGTGGACGCCATGCGCAAAGCCGTGAAGATCGCGCAGGATGCATTGGAGGCGGTGATTCCCCAGATCAAAATTGGTATGACCGAACACGAATTGTCTTCGGAGTTGGTGATGCAATTGTTGAAGCATGGCTCTGAACCTGAACTTCCCTTTGCGCCGATTGTTTCGGCGGGACCAAACTCCGCCAACCCGCACGCCTCTCCCACTGAGCGGAAGTTGCAGGCAGGCGATCTGCTGGTGGTGGATTGGGGCGCTGCCTATGATGGCTACATCTCAGATTTAACGCGCACCTTCGCAGTGGGTGAGGTGGACAAGGAATACAAAAAGATCCATGCGATTGTGCAGGAATCGAATGCAGCGGGTCGCGCTGCTGGCAAGCCCGGCGCCCCCTGCGCAGATGTGGACAAGGCTGCGCGTGACGTGATCGAAAAGGCGGGTTACGGGAAATATTTCACGCATCGCACGGGTCACGGCATCGGCATGGAAGGTCACGAAGCGCCCTACATGCGCGGCGATAACATGCAATTGCTCGAGCCCGGCATGGCTTATACCGTGGAGCCCGGCATTTATCTCACAGGCCGCAACGGCGTGCGCATTGAAGATGACATGGTGGTGACTGAAACTGGCGTGGAAAGCCTCTCCGATATGCCGCGCGAGATTCGGGTGGTTGGGTGATTCTTTGTCCGCGGATATGAGGAGGTAGTTTTCCATGAAAAGTGACATCATAAAATCCTATCTTGACCTCATGGACTCCCAGCGTGAAACCGTCCTCTCCATGTTGGAAGGCTTGACCGATGAACAACTCTGGCAGCGACCTGCGCCGAAGGAGTGGAGCATTGGTGAAATTCTCGATCACAATTATTTGTTGATGGCGTCGTTTCTTCCGGCAGTGAAAAGGCTCTGGGGATGGTTTGGCTGGTATGGACGTTTACGCCGTTCACGCACATACGCAACCAAGATCGAAGATGTGTACCGTAACCCGAAATTCCCGCAATGGGTCGGCTTTCTGTGGACGCCGCGTTTCAACACCCGCAAACCCGTTCCGCTGGAAACTCTAAAAGCAGAATTGCGCGGACTTCACTCCGATATTCGCCAATTCTACGAAGGCAAAGAAGAAGACATCCTTGGCAGCTTACATCTTTATGACCCCGTTTTCGGCTGGATCAATTTGATCGTCACCTTGCGCATCGGCATCTATCACGACCAGTTGCATTTCGATGATGTAATTAAACAATTCAACGAGATAAAACGGACGGAGACTCCATGACCACCTACTGTGATTACTGCAACTCACATCCGGAAGATACCTACAATAAAAATTATCACGATACGCAATACGGATTCCCGCAAAACAATGATGATGAACTTTTCGAGCGCCTCGTCCTTGAGATCAATCAGGCAGGGCTGTCTTGGATCACGATTCTGAAAAAAGCGGATAACTTCCGCAAAGCCTACAGCAATTTCAAGATCGAGAAGATTGCGAAATATACCGAAAAAGACCGCGCGCGACTATTGGAGGATGCAGGCATTATCCGTAACCGGCTCAAGGTCAATGCGGCGATCGTAAACGCACAGAAAGTTCTTGAATTGCAAAAGGAATATGGTTCATTCAAAAAATGGCTGGATGCAAACCACCCTCTTACAAAAGATGAGTGGACAAAACTGTTCAAACGCACCTTCATCTTCACCGGCGGCGAGATCGTGAACGAATTTCTCATGTCCACGGGTTATTTGCCCGGGGCGCACACGAAGGATTGCCCGATCTATAAAAAAGTCGCAGAAAAGAAACCCGCGTGGATGAAAGTCTGACCGTCTATCCTTTATACTTGGGGGAATGACACCGACCTTTGCCATTGCAGGCAAGCTTAACCGCGAATATCTCCTGCCGCCAACGGGCACACCTCTACTGGATACGCCCGGCGGAAACCTGCTCTATGCCGCGGCAGGGCTCGCCGTGTGGGATTCCTCCATTGGGTTGATCGCACGCGTGAATGAAGACTATCCACATGAATGGCTGGGGGAATTGGAACACCGCGGTTTTGATATTCGCGGCATCCGCATCCACCCCGAACTTGGGCAGGCTGACCTGCGAAGTTTCATCGCCTACACTGACAAAAACGAACGCAGCCATTCCAGCGCCGTTTCGCATTTCGCGCGGCGGCAACTCACCTTTCCAAAAGCCCTTTTGGGATATCAATCGCCTGATGAAACTCACAAAAACCTGCGCGACACCGACCCGCTAGCTCCCGCCGCATTGGATGTGCCAAAAACGATTCGGGATGTTCGCTACATTCACATCTGCCCCTTTGACTTTACCAGCCAAAGCCAGATGGTCAATCTATTTGGCAGCGGCTCAAACCAGACCGTGACACTGGACCCTGACCCCCTTTACATGAAACCCCGCTTCTGGCGTGACCTGAGAATCGTCCTGCAAGGCGTGACAGCGTTCCTGCCCTCGGAAGATGAAATGCATTCGCTCTTCTGGGGTGAAACCAACGACCTGTGGGACATGGCGCGCCGAATCAGCGATCATGGTCCGCGGATCGTCGTCATTAAGCGTGGCGCATTGGGGCAATATGTTTATAAGGCAGATACGGACCAGCGTTTTGAAATTCCCGCATATTCTTCACGGGTGGCAGACCCCACTGGGGCGGGCGATGCTTTTTGTGGCGGCTTTTTAGCTGGCATGCAAAGAACAAACGACCCGATCGTTGCCGTCACATATGGAAGTGTGTCTGCTTCACTAAAAATTGAAGGGAGCGGTCCCTTTTATCCATTGGGAGTCATGCCCGGGCTCGCAGAAGCACGCTTGAACGCTTTGCAGGAAATGGCAAGGGAAATATAGGAGCAGTGGTTTTGTGTAGCGTTTTTTCTTCATCAAGGAATATGGGAGACCAACCATGACCATCACATCGAAGCTTCTTGACCTCACCATGCAAATTCAGCAAATTTCCGCACCGACGTTCCACGAAGGTCCGCGCGGCGAGTTTGTGCGCGATCTTTTCATCAAGGAGAATCTTAAGGAAGTTTCAATCGATTCGTTGGGAAATGTCTTTGGACGTTTGCCGGGGAAGCAGAAAAAAACAAAGGCGTTGATCGTATCCGCCCATTTGGATACCGTGTTTCCGCCGAATATCAACCTCCAGATTAAGAAAGAAGCGGAGCGCATATATGCTCCGGGTATCGGGGATAATTCCCTTGGGGTCGCGGCGTTGTTCGGAATCCTCTGGTCATTGCGTGAGAAGAAAATCGAACTGCCGCATGATGTTTGGTTCGTGGCGAATGTGGGGGAGGAGGGGCTGGGCGACCTGCGCGGGATGCGCGGCGTGGTGGAGCGCTTTGGCTCGCAGGTGCTTGGGTATCTTGTTTTGGAGGGGTTGGCATATGGACATGTGTATCATCGTGCGATCGGGGTGCGGCGGTATCGCATCACGACCAAAACGCGCGGCGGACATTCATGGTCAGATTATGGTCAGCCTTCAGCGGTGCATGAGCTGGCGGCGTTGGTCACAGAGTTGACATCCATTCGGTTGCCGCGTGAGCCGCGCACGACAATGAATATTGGCACGATCCAGGGCGGGACGGGCATCAATGTGCTGGCAGCAGAAGCAAAATGTGAGCTTGACTTGCGTTCGGAAGACCCGCACACATTGGCGGACTTGATTCAACAGGTGGAGACTATGCTCATCGAAGCAGATCGGGCGGATGTAAAAGTCATGGCAGAAGTGATCGGGGAGCGACCCGCGGGAGAGATTACAGTAGATCATCACTTGGTTAAGTTGGCAGTGGATTGTTTGGCTGAACAGGGTGTAAGTGCGATTCTCACTGTTGGGTCAACAGATGCAAATATTCCCTTGAGTCAGAAGATACCAGCCGTTGTCATGGGCATCACTACAGGCGGCGGCGCGCATACGGTGAATGAATATATTGATATTGAGCCTGTCGAGCGGGGATTGAACGCTGTGGTGCGTTTTGTGGAGAAAGTTTCTTAATTGGTTTGGTGGTCAATTGGCCGGGGATTGTTGCATCCCGCCTATCAATAAAAAAAAGACTTCCTTTGACAGGGAGTCTTTTATCTTTTAAAAACTTGTAATTGATTACTCGTCACTTCTTGCTTCTCACTACTCGCTAAACTCACTTCAACCCCACAACCTCAAACACTTCCAACGGTTTCGATTTGCCTTTCACCGTCATTTCCTTATGCGGTGTGGCTTCCACTTGCTTCTTTACGCGCTCGTACGCATCCTTACTGATGAGGATCTGGTTTTTGGCTGAATATTCCTGAATGCGTTTGGCAATGTTCACGCTGTCGCTGATGGCGGTGTATTCGAGACGTTTCTCCGTGCCGATCAAACCGAGAACGGCGTCGCCATAGTTGATGCCGACACCAAATGCGAGGTGCGAATCTTCGGGCATTTCCTTGTATAAATTCTCAACCGATTCGCGGATGGCAAGCGCGGTTTTGACAGCACGTAAAGTATGGTCGGGTTGCGGCACGGGGGCATTGAAACATGCCATGATGGCATCGCCCATGAATTTGTCGATGGTGCCTTCCTGCGCGAGTACGGCTTCGGCCATGGCGGCGAGGTAGCGGTTGAGAATGCTTACCAGTTTTTCTGGCGCGAGGTTTTCGCTGTAAGTGGTAAACCCGCGGATGTCGGCGAAGAGCACGGTCAAATCCACACGTTTGCCGCCGAGTTGCAGGCTGTTCGGGTCCAGTTGTTCGATGACGGCTGGGGAGACCATGCGCTCGAAGAGACGGCGCTGCGCTTCCAACTTCTTTCGTTCTGTGAGGTCGTCCAAAACGATTGCCACACCTTGGGTTTTTTGTCCCGCATCCTTGAGCGGTGAGAGGTTCAACCGCCAGTTGAGTAATCCGCGCTGGGGTGAGGTGTGGCTGAGTTCGAGACCGACCACGGGTTTGTCCGTTCTGCGGATCTCTGTCAGATGCGGTTCAAGTTCAAGGGAAACAGAAGCAAGCGCTTCGTTAAGATGATGACCGATGATGTCCTGTGTGGCGGCGCCGAGGATCATTTCCGCGGCTTTGTTGGCGAGAGTGATCTGGTCCTGCACATCCGCTGTGATCACGCCGCTTGCAATGGACTCGAATACGTTGTCCATCAGGTTCTTGAGGGCGGTAACTTCTTCGAGGGTGTTTTTTAGCGAGGAGAACAGGCGCGCATTTTCGATGGCGACGGCTGCCTGGTTTGCGAATGCGGCAAGCAGTTCTTTTTCGCTTTCGGCAAATATGCCTGCGCGAATGCGATTGTCTGCATAAATGACGCCAATGAGTTCGTTCTTCACTTTCAGCGGTACACATAAGATCGAACGCAGGTTGAATGCGACGATGCTTTCCTGTCCGCTGAAACGCTGGTCTTCCTGGGCATTGGTGGTGACAATGGGTTCACCCGTATCAATGACACGCTGCACAACGGTGCGGCTGACATTCTTCTCGGATGAGTTGATCGATTCCATTTCCCAGTTGCGCCCCATGCGAATTACCATCTCGCCCTGTTCATCGCGCAGCATGAGAAAGCCGCGTTCCGCCTTTGTAAGCTGAACAATATTGTCCATCACGATGAGCAGCACTTCGTCCAATTCCAGCGACGAGTTGACCACCTGCCCGATATTGGCAAGGGCTAGCATGTTGCTGTGTTCTTTCTGGAAGCGCTCAAAGGTATTGCCGAGCTGTCCCAGTGAAGTTTGCATATCGCGCAGGTTTTCCAGCGTGTTTTTAGGGAGTTTTAATTTGCTTGCTTCCAATTCGGCGCGCATCTTTCCCGCCTGAGCGCCAAGCGCAAGCAATTGATCGTGTAAGGTTGTGGGGCGTGTGGTTTCGGTATTCATAAAGTGTTCGGTCAATATCCATCCAGTGGCTCTAATTGTATCCCAAGATTATGATTTTTAGCCGCGCATAAATGGTTTGAAAAATGATATTCCATGCGGCGCGCCGTGCAGCAGATACATTTCCTCCGCGCGGGCTGAACAGATCCGATTGATGTTCATTCAATAAAATTTCGATGGCAGACGCTGCAGCAGGGATCAGCCGTTTCAACATGCTGGCGCGTTCGGCTGGAGTGATGTGGCTGGCTTGCGGTCTGCCGATCCAGCGCAGGCTGATATTGACGCTTTGGAAAGCACGCTCGATGGGGGAGAGAGCGCTCCAATTCAACCCTGCATTCAGCCATGCAGGCGTTTCCCATCCGTTGCGTTGGATGGTGGATCTCACAACATGGGCAAGCGTCAGTGTGGGCGCAAACCTTCTTTTCAAAAACACGGCTGCTGCTGCGAGCAAAACTCCGCCCATGACCAAGCTGACTTGCAGGACCTGAGTACGGGATAGGAACGGTATGAAGCTCGCTTCTTCTGATGGGATGTTTTCATTCTGCTCTTCAGGAAGTGCGGGCGCTTCAAGCGGGACGCTGGGCTGGTTCGGTGTTTCGACGGTTTTTTCTTCCCGTATCTCAGGCCGATCAAGCGGATTTTGATTACCCGTCGGCTCGAACTCCACCCAGCCATACGTAGGGAAGTACACTTCGGGCCAGGCGTGCAAATCCCTTTCGCGGACGGTATAAAGCGGGTTTTGCAGGCTTACCTCGCCCTGAGCATACCCCACCGCAAGGCGGGCGGGGATTCCAATAGATCGCAGCATTAACACTTCTGCGCTGGCGTAATAATTGCAGAAACCTTTTTTATTCTCGAATAGGAAATATTCAAGCGGATCAACCGCCTCTTCAGGGAATGTGATCGCTGGGGCATATTCGATCTCTGTCCGCAGGTATTCCGTGATGGCGGCTGCCTTATCGTATGCAGTATCGTAGCCTTCTGTGATCTCACGCGCAAGCGCTTGAATACGGGGGGAGAAATTCTCTGGCAGTTGCAGGTACTGTTCCGTCACCCAGACGGGGTATTCCTGACCTGCTTCCTGTAATTCGATGCGGGTCGGGTTGGCCAGCATGGCGTTGACGCGGTACACATCCCCTGTTTCCAGAGGCGGCACGGCTTGCAGGATCATCACATCCATCGCACCATCCTCTGTCGATGTAGCCGAATGCAAAATGGAGGCATTCCGATTCACCCATAGGGGTTGAGGCGGTGTGTAGATGATGTTTTGTCCCTTGATATACACATCAAAAGTAAAGCTCAAGTTTTTGCGTTGTTCCCAGTCTGGGATCTCAAATTCCCCATCCTGCGGCTCAAAGGCGAGCCGCTCTGGCGCAGAACTTTTCCAGCGTCCATCCTCGAAAATATCATAGACATATCCGCGCCAATACAGGCGTGGTACATCCTGCGCGGCGGCGGGAGCATATACAAGGAAGGTCACGAAGGCACTCTGCGAAGTTTGCGCCCCAAGTCTGCCAGTTCTCTTTGAATGGGCGCTTCAGCAGGCTTGGGCGGACGTTCCTCATTGATGGAGGCAAAGACCTTTTCGTCATCCTGTGGGAACCACTTGTTCGTTACTTCCTGCCAGGTTTCTTTGGCTTGTGCATTGGGGGGGATGGTGTAAGGAATCATCCATGCCAGTGCGACCAGCAGTGCCGCGCTAATGATGGTGACGTTGTTAATGTCAAAGCTGCTCTCATTGGGAACCTGCACCCGCGCACGCATCCATGCACGACGGTCTGCGAGATGTTTCAAGCGACTGATGAGCAATAATGCAGCAAAGAAGTATGCTCCGAACAACCAGTTGTAGTCGGTGGCGGCTGTGTGGTTGAGATAGATCAGGAACATCAACGCAGCGCCCGGCAGGAGCGAAGTTAATGCATTGGCATGGCGTGTTGTTTGGTATCCGCTGTATGCACCGACCAACCAGTAAGGCAGACTGATATATGCAATGAAAAATAAGGGGTCTTCTACAGGTCTGTTTGCAAGCAGATCACGCATGCCTGTCCATAACCTGCCGAACAGAACTTCGAATTCTTCCAACAAAAGGATTTCTTTGGGCAGGTCAATGTACGCCAGCCATTGCCAAAGCAAGACCACCAGCATATATCCGATGGACAGCAGGATCGCCCCGCGCCTCTGAAAGAGACTTTGACCAAGCGCCAACCCGAGCACCACACCCGCCAACGCCACATTGCGGACGTGTTCCAAGCCCTCCACCCAGTTGGTGGATTGCAACCGCCAGGCTGAGAACAAAATGGCAAAGAACAGAAAAGCCGCAGAGGGAAGATCCCACCAGCGCTCGGATGATTTTTCCATTCGTTGAGTGTACAATGGGGAGACTGAATCCGTCAATTCACGCAAGCAAAAAACACTACTGGAGGACCGTATGCAATCCTTAATTGACATGGGCATTGCCCTTGTGATCGCGCTTCAAAGCATGGGAGATTGGTTGATAGCCCCGATGACGTTCTTTAGCGAACTCGGCACCGAAGACTTTTTCTTCCTTGTCCTGCCCCTCATTTATTGGAGCATCAACTCCCAACTTGGTTTGCGCGTAGGCATGATCCTTGTTACCAGCAGCATGGTCAATTACATCTTCAAAATTGCATTTGCAGGTCCGCGCCCGTATTGGGTCAGTTCGCATGTCCGTGCTTTGTGGGCAGAAACCTCCTTTGGCGTGCCATCGGGTCATGCCCAACATGCCATGGCGGTTTGGGGCATCATTGCCGTCTCCATGAAAAAAACGTGGGTGCGGGTGGTGTGTGTTTTGCTGATCTTTCTGATCGGCTTTTCACGCATCTATCTTGGCGCACACTTCCCGCATGACGTTGTCCTTGGCTGGCTGCTTGGCGCGGCATTCCTATGGGCGTTCACCCGCTACTGGGACTCAGTCGCTGCGTGGCTGGCGGGAAAATCGTTCAAGGAACAGATCGGTTTTGCCGCGATCGTTTCGGTTCTCTTTATTGTGGCGGGCTGGGCAGTGACGGCTCCACGCCTTGGATATGAGCTTCCTATCGATTGGATTGAAAATGCGCTTCGCGGCGGGAACGAGATGCCTGCTCCTGTTGACCCAAACGGAATCTTCACCTCGGCAGGGACTTTCTTCGGGCTGGCATTTGGTCTCGCGTGGATCAACTCAATGGGCGGGTACCAGGCTGAAGGTCCAGTATGGAAGCGTGTAGTTCGTTACGTCATCGGGTTGGTAGGTATCCTCATCCTGTGGATGGGTCTTGGCGAAGTTTTTCCGCGTGGTGATGGTGTGCTTGTTTATTCGCTGCGTTTTGTTCGGTATGCTTTGGTGGGGTGGTGGGTGACGGGCGGCGCGCCGTGGGTGTTCCAACATTTTAATTTATCTACACCTTTTTCTCGATAACCTTCCATCTGATATAATGCGCGCATCCGGTACTCCGGGGTTTGCATTCATTTTCAAGGCTTATTAATGAGGCTGGAAAAAAACACACTACTTCATAATCGCTAGCGCATTATTGATATTCTTGGACGGGGTGGCATGGGTTCGGTGTATCGTGCTATCGATGAAAACCTTGGTATACAGATCGCTCTCAAAGAGAATCTGTTCACCACGGAGGAGTATTCGCGCCAATTCCGCCTCGAAGCGGTCATCCTTGCGAATCTGCGTCATCCTAATTTGCCGCGTGTGTCTGACCATATCGTCCTTGGTGATCAGGGACAATATCTCGTCATGGACTTTATCGAGGGGGAGGATCTGCGTAACCGCATGGAGCGCGTTGGCATGCTCCCCGAAGAGGAAGCCGTGCATATCGGCGCGGCGATCTGTGATGCGCTGGCATATTTACACACGCGCAAGCCTCCCATTCTGCATCGCGACATTAAACCCGGTAACGTGAAGATCACACCCGATGGTCATATCTATCTGGTGGATTTTGGTCTTGCCAAGTTGTATCAAAGTGCCAGTCAGGCAACCACCACTGGCGCGCGTGCCATGACCCCGGGTTATTCTCCGCCGGAGCAATATGGTACCGCCCGTACCGATCCGCGTACTGATATCTATTCCCTTGGTGCCACTCTCTATGCGGCATTAAGCGGTATCATCCCTGAAGATGGGCTTGCCCGTGCCATGGATAATGCACAGCTCACCCCGTTGCGGAAGCGGAATGCCAAGGTATCACGCCGTTTATCTGCCGCCATTGAAAAAGCCATGGCGGTTGACCCCAGTGACCGTTACCAAACCGCTGAGGAATTCAAGCGCGCATTGCTTGGTTCAAAATCCAAGACCCAGCAAATTCCCGGTACGTACACCGTTGTCCCGCCTCCGCCGGAAGCGCTTCATCCTGATGAAAATGCCAATACTGCAACGTCAGATGAAAAGAATTCGCCTTCAAAATCCTCGAAGCCAAGGGGCGCGCTTCCTCCACAGCAACCTCACCCGCACGAGGATCAACCGTTCGTCACTCCATTGAAACGTCAAAAAGAACGTGAGCGGAAGCGCCGCGCGGCGTTGGTGCGCTTCTCATTGACATCTTTTCTCCTGCTGTTGATCGGTGGCGGAGTGGTGTATTTCACCCCGGGCTTATTGCCCGCGGATGTGCGTGCCATGATCCCGCTAATTACACCGACCAGCACGCCTACTTTTACACCCACACCGCAGCTGACCTCTACACTACCACCAACAGCGACGCCGACGGAGATACCCACTGAAACACCCGTGCCTCCCACACGGACTCCTGCGCCGACCAATACATTTATCCCTGCAGTGGGTGATACGCCCACCTTGCAACCGGAAGCCACTGCTCCGATCGTGACGAATAATCTTGGCGGCGGTGCAGGGCAGATCGCATTTGCATCCAATCGCTCGGGTGTTCCATAACTCTACCTTGCCGATCTTGGCGGTGAGACTTCCGTACAACTAACCGATGTAACTGGTAGCGCCTGTCAGCCTGCCTGGTCGCCCGATGGGCAGCGTCTGGTCTTCATTTCTCCATGCAAAGGCAATGACTACATCCGCCCGTATAACAACACCAGTATCTACCTGATTAATGCAGATGGCAGCGGTCTGACCACCCTAGACGCCTCCCCCGGCGGGAACTTTGACCCTGTTTGGTCGCCAGATGGCTCAACGATTGCTTTCACCTCCCTCCGTACGGGACAGATGGAGATCTTTACCATCAATGTGGCAGACCCGACCATTGTCACTCAAATAACAAAGGGCGCGCAGGGAGTTGAGTCGCGCATGCCTGCCTGGTCACCGACAGGCGACCGTTTTGTGTATGCAGTTCGCAGGATCGGTGTTTATCAGATCTGGATGATGAATGCCGACGGTACAGATGCGAAGCAGATTGTCCGCAGCGGGCCTACTTTCAACGATTACCAACCTGCCTGGTCACCCAAGGGCGATCTGGTGCTCTTCAATCAACGCTGTGCCACCTCTTTCTGTAACCCCTACGTCATGAGCATCTCCGCCACAGACCGCACCATCGAACAGGGCTTGCGTGTCAGAGTTAGTTTCAGCTATCTGGATGGCATAGACTACTCACTGGATGGTTTCTATATCGCCTTCGAAGGCTCTGTGGATGCAGGCAACCTCGACATTTTCTACATGACCGTTGCTGGTGGAGATCGTATCCGCCTCACCACAGACGCCGCACAGGATTTCCACCCCGCCTGGCGGCCCGCAACAACGACCCCATAAATCCCAACTCCCGCAGCAATGTGGGAGTTTTCTTTTTAATTCTTACACTCCTCTTATTGACGTTACTTTTTACGGCTGTTATTATTATTCAGTCTTTTACTGGCACTCTCTCGCTGGGAGTGCTAAATTTTGAATATGAATCATCTCACCGAACGCCAAAAAACCCTCCTGATGTTGATCATTCGTGATTACATCGACACCGCTCAGCCCATCGGCTCGAAGCGGCTGGCGGAGCATTATCACATCAACCTTTCGCCTGCCACCATCCGAAACGAGATGGCAGCGCTGACCGAAATGGGTTTTTTGCGCCAGCCGCACACCTCGGCGGGACGCGTCCCGACCGAAGAAGGCTACCGCTACTTTGTCAGTGAGATGATGCACAGTGCCGAACTGCCCGAAACCGTTCAGCACACCATCTCGCACCAGTTCTTTCAAGCCCGCCCCGAGCTTGACCAGTGGATGACCCTCGCCGCATCCGTCCTCGCCACCCAATCGCAGGGCGTTTCCGTCGTCACTGCGCCGCACGCCGAGCAGGTTAAATTCAAGCATGTTGAGCTCATCTCCACACAGGGGCGGCAGGTCTTGATGGTTATGGTGATGGTCGGCGGGGAAGTCTCCCAGCAGATTCTGACTCTGGCGGAGCCCGTAACTCAGGATCGGCTCAGCCAGGCAGCCACGCGTCTTAACGGACTTCTAGCTGGTCTGACCACCGAGGCCATTTCCACGCTGACGGTTCGCCCCGACCCGCTCGACCAGGATATCCTCTTGCTCATCGCGCAGGACATGCGCCGCATTACAGAACAGGCTTCGGGCGAGATCTATACGGATGGTTTGACCAACGTCCTCGCTGAACCTGAATTCTCTGAATCCGATGATGCGCGGCGGGCGTTGAGAATATTCGATGAGCCCGCCACTTTGCAGAGCTTGCTTTCACGTAGTACCGTCAACAGCAATGTGGGCGGATTGCAGGTCTTGATCGGCGGCGAAGGTGAGTGGGACGAATTACGTCAATGCTCAATGGTGATCGCGCGTTATGGCGTGCCAGGCATGGCAACAGGCTCGCTAGGCGTGTTGGGACCCATGCGCATGTCATATTCAAGGACAATTCCCACCGTGCGCTTTGTCGCTGCGTTGTTGAGCGATCTGGTGAACGATAATATTTCAGGCGAATAATTTTTTGAGTCGGACGGCTTTGCCGTCCAAACCAAGTGGTAAGTCGCTTGACTCCAAATTCATAAACGAGAGTGAGACACATGGCAGAAGAAAAAGACAAGCAGGAAGAAATCGAAGAGACTCAACCGTCAGCGGAGGAAATGCCGGAGACGGCTGAGCAGCTGTCGGATGAGCGTGAGGCGTTGATCCAGCAGTTGAAGGATGCCGAATCCAAGGTCGTCGAATATAAAGATGGCTGGGCGCGGACGCAGGCGGATTTCCAAAATTTCCGCAAACGCGTGGACCGCGATAATGATTCGTTCAGGGCTTCGACCAAAGGCGACATTATCAAGAAGGTGCTGCCCGTGTTGGACGATCTGGAACGCGCCCTGCAAAATAGCCCCATCGACGATGCGTGGGCGAGCGGCATTGAACTGGTTGTGCGCAAGTTCCAGAATATTTTGGAAATGGAAGGCGTGAAGAAGATCGAAGCCAAGGGGTTGGCGTTCGACCCGAACTTCCATGAAGCGATTTCACATGAGCCTTCGGAAGAAGTGGAAAGCGGATGTGTGATCGATGTCGTCCAGAACGGCTATGTGATCGGTGAGCGGGTGGTACGACCTGCATTGGTGAGAGTGGCACAATAAAAAAAATCAGTCAAACGTCGAACGTCGAACGTCAATGGTTTGACGTTCGACGTTCGACTTTCGACAATCATTGAGGAGAAATCATGGCAAAAATCATTGGTATTGACTTGGGTACAACAAACTCCGTTGCGGCAGTCATGCAGGGTGGGGAGCCGATCGTGATTCCATCTGCCGAAGGTGAACGGCTTGTCCCTTCTGTGGTGGCGATGAATAAGAATGGCGAGCGTTTGGTGGGACGTGTGGCGCGCAATCAGGCGATCACCAACCCGCAGAATACGATCTTTTCGGTGAAGCGTTTTATGGGACGCAAGTCTGATGACCCTGAGGTGGAACGCACCCGCAAGCGCGTGCCATACGCGGTGAATGCTGCGGAGAACGGTGATGTGCGCGTGGAACTGGGCGGCAAGGATTATTCTGCGCCTGAAGTTTCGGCGATGATCCTTGCGAAGATCAAGGCAGATGCTGAAGCGTATTTGGGCGAGACCATTACGCAGGCGGTGATCACCGTCCCTGCGTATTTCAACGATGCCCAACGCAATGCGACCAAAGATGCGGGCAAGATCGCAGGTTTGGAAGTGCTGCGTATCATCAACGAGCCGACCGCTTCTTCGCTGGCGTATGGCTTGGACAAGAAAAAGAACGAAGTCATCTGCGTGTATGACCTCGGCGGCGGTACCTTCGACGTGTCTGTGCTGGAAGTGGGTGACGGCGTGTTCCAAGTCCGCTCGACGAGCGGCGATACCTTCCTCGGTGGCGACGACTTTGACCTGCGCATCATGGATTACTTGATCGCCGAGTTCAAAAAGGACAATAGCATCGACTTGCACAATGACCGTCAGGCATTGCAGCGTTTGAAGGAAGCATCCGAAAAGGCGAAGATCGAACTTTCGACGGTCATGCAAACTGAAATCAACCTGCCGTATTTGACGGCGGATGCAACTGGCCCCAAGCACTTGGTGATGACCCTCACCCGTGCGAAGTTCGAGCAGTTGGTGGCTGATCTTGTTGACCGCACGATTGCGCCCGTTAAACAGGCTCTTGCAGATGCAAGCTTGAATGCGGGCGACATCAATGAAATTGTGCTCGTTGGCGGTATGACCCGTATGCCCGCCATTCAAGACCGTGTGCGCGCATTCTTCGGCAAGGATCCGCACAAGGGCGTCAATCCCGATGAAGTTGTTGCGATCGGCGCGGCGATTCAGGGCGGTGTGCTTGGCGGGGAAGTGAAGGACATCCTTCTGCTCGACGTTACCCCGTTGACACTGGCGATTGAAACACTTGGCGGCGTTGCCACGGCTCAGATCGAACGCAATACAACCATCCCAACCCGCCGTTCACAGGTCTTCTCCACTGCGGCGGATAATCAGACTCAGGTTGAAATTCACGTTTTGCAGGGCGAGCGCCCGATGGCGGCGGATAACAAGTCGCTGGGCAAGTTCATTCTCGATGGCATTCCCCCCGCGCCGCGTGGCGTTCCGCAGGTGGAAGTAACATTCGATGTGGATGCCAACGGCATTCTCAAAGTCAGCGCGCAGGATAAGGCGACGGGTAAATCGCAACATATCACCATTACCGCATCCTCTGGCTTGAACGAAGCCGAGATCGAAAAGATGCGCAAGGATGCCGAAGCGCACGCTGAAGAAGACCGCAAGCGCAAGGAACTTATCGAAGCGCGTAACCATGCCGATAACACCATCTATGCAGGTGAGAAGGCGTTGCGCGATCTGGGTGATAAAGTCCCTGCGGAAATTCGCAGCGATGTCGAAACCAAGAGCGCGGAAGTAAAGTCTGCGGCGCAGGGGGAAGATGTTGAAGCGATCAAATCCGCCACGGATGCATTGGGTCAGGCGATTCAAAAGATTGGCGCATCTGTCTACGAGCAGGGGCAGGCTGCGGGTGGCGGCGAAGCGGCCGAAGGCACATCCGATGCGGGACCTGATGTGGTGGACGGAGAAGTCAAAGAATAATGTCATTGCGAGGAGGTGCTCCTCCCGACGAAGCAATCCCCAACTGATTAGGAGATAGCTTCGAGCAAAGTGCAAGAGCGCTCTCGCAACGACATAAATAAATTATGAGCAACCGAGACTATTACGAAATTTTAGGTGTGGGTAAAGGCGCGAGCGATGACGAGATCAAAGCCGCGTTCCGTAAACTCGCGCGTCAATATCACCCCGATGTGAGCAAGGAAGAGCACGCCGAGGAAAAGTTCAAGGAAGTGAACGAAGCCTATGGCGTGTTGTCAGATGCTGATAAACGCGCGCGCTATGACCGCTATGGCAAGGCGGGGCTGGGCGGCATGGGTGGCGGCGGGTATCAGGATTACACCGTCGACTTCAACGACATCTTCGAGGATCTGTTCAGCGGATTTGGATTCTCTACGGGACGACGTTCGCGCCGCTCTCCGCGCCGTGGGCGGGATCTGCAATTGCAGATTTCGCTTACCTTTGAGGAGGCGGTCTTCGGTGTTGAGAAAGAGATCGAGTTCTCGCGGGATGAGACTTGTTCTCGCTGTAACGGAAACGGAGCCGAGCCCGGCACGTCACCCGTAAAATGCGGGACATGCGGCGGACAGGGTGAAGTGCGCCAGGTACGCCAGACCTTTTTAGGTCAAATGGTGCAGACGGCTCCATGCCCAACCTGTAATGGGCGCGGTGAGACAATTGCTTCGCCATGTACGACGTGTCGCGGCGGCGGGCTTGAACGCAAGAAGGTTAAGAAGAAAGTTCAAATTCCCGCAGGCGTGGATATGGGCACGCAGATCCGCTTGAATGGGGAAGGCGCACCAGGCGAGAATGGCGGTCCGCAGGGAAGTTTGTTCCTCGTGTTGGATGTCAAGCCGCACCAATTCTTCAAACGCCGTGAGAATGATGTGATTCTGAATCTCGATATCAATATCGCGCAGGCTGTTTTAGGTGCGGAAGTTGATGTCTTAACTCTCGATGGCGATACAAAGTTGAAAATCCCCGCGGGAACACAACCCGGTAAGGTCTTCACGCTTCATGGAAAAGGTGTACCTTACCTGCGCCGTAAAGATCGCGGGAACCAACTGGTGATCGTCAATGTAGCTGTCCCGACCAAATTGACGAAGGAACAACGCGAACTGTTCGAGAAACTGGCAGAGAGCCTCGGCACGACGGTCAAACCGCAGGAAAAAGGTTTTCTGGATTGGTTGAATGAGACCCTTGGCGGGTAATGCCAGTAATCAGTGAACAGTAACGAGTAATGAGAGACGAGTGGATGAGAGTCCGCTCGTTTTTTGTTTTTCGGACGATAGACCATAGACGATGGACGATATATCTTTTCTATGGTCTATCGTCTGTCGTCAATTGTCAATTCACCATCGTCCTGTATAATGCTTGACCATGATCAAGCCTTTAATGCGTCTATGGCGCATCCTGCCGATGTGGGTGCATGTCGTTGTGACAAGGTTGACCCAGCCGAAATTCAATGCGGGTGTATCTGCGTTGGTTTTCGATGAACGGGGCAGGGTTTTGCTTTTCAAACATACCTATCGCAAATATGAGTGGGGTATTCCGGGTGGAACGCTCGAATACCGTGAACAACCTGCCGATGCAATGGTGCGGGAGTTCTACGAAGAGACGGGTATGCACATCGAAATCGAAAGGCTGCTCAAAGTTGCCAGCGCGAAGGAATTTCCCCATCTTGGCATTACATATCTGTGTAAAATAACGGGTGGTGAGTTCAAGCCCTCGCATGAGATTTCGGAAATGAAATTTTTTGAGGTAAATGACCTGCCCATCATGCTCTTTGCGGAGAAGGATTTGATCCGCTGGGCGGCGAGTGGACGATAGACAATGGACGATAGACCATAGGTCGTTTCAATCGTCTATTGTCTATCGTCCATCGTCCAAAAGGATTTATGACAAACATTCTTCTCGTCGGTTTTGGCGGATTTATTGGCTCAGTCTTGCGCTACCTTCTCAGCGGATACGTGCAACAGTCCGCGAATCGGTTGGATTTTCCGTTTGGCACGTTGGCGGTCAATCTCATTGGTTGTTTTGTCATCGGTCTGTTGGCGCAGTTCGGCGAAAAGTATGGGGCGTTCTCGAACGAGTCGCGTGCATTTTTATTTATGGGCGTGTTGGGCGGGTTCACTACATTTTCTGCTTTTGGAAATGACACAGTCAATTTGATGCGTCAAGATTTTGTGGTGAACGCCTTTGCAAACGTCGGCGCGAATGTGATACTTGGGTTATTGGCAGTTTGGCTTGGGCATATTGTTGGACACCTAATTTGGAGATAAATATGAATTGGCTTGAAGTTTCTTTGACCGTGGACGGCGAACTCGCCGAATCTGTTGCTGATGTGCTGGCACGCTTTGCGCCCAATGGCGTGATGACCGAGCAGGGCGTCCGCTTTGTGAATGATGAGGATGAAGGTACCGCAACAGGTCCCATCACAGTCCGTGCGTATTTGGAAGTGAACGATCAACTCGAAGAGACGAGGCAGAAGATAGAGGAATCGCTTTACTATCTGGGGATGATCACGCCTGTACCGACTTCCACCTACAAACAGATCGCGGATCAAAACTGGATGGAAGCCTGGAAGCAGCACTACAAACCGATTCTCATCGGAGAGCGACTCCTGATTCTGCCCGCCTGGCTTGAGTCGCCAGACCCGAAACGAATCCCCATCAAAATCGACCCTGGCATGGCGTTTGGCACAGGGACACATCCCACGACACAGTTGTGTTTGGAATTGATGGAACTGTCCACTGACCACTGTCCACTAACCACTGCAATTGACGTTGGCTGCGGTTCGGGAATTCTCTCTATTGCCGCGCTTAAACTTGGTGCAAGCAAAGTCCTCGGCGTGGACATTGACATGGAGTCCGTCAAGAACTCGCGTGAAAATGCGGATGTCAATGCCGTGGGGGAGGAGTTGCTGCTTGGGCGGGGATCTGTGGCTGAGGTGTTAGCAGGGCAGTTTGAGTTTAAGTCTGCGCCGTTGGTGGTGGCGAATATCCTCGCACCCGTGCTCATCCGTCTCTTCGACGCGGGACTCGCAGACTTGATTCAGCCAGATGGTGAGATCATCCTAAGTGGGATTCTTGATCATCAGGCGGAAAGTGTCATAGAGGCTGGTCAAGCCAAAGGGTTGAAGCGAGGCGAGATCCGTCAAATGAAGGACTGGGTCGCAATCTCCATGAAAAAATAGTGGCGCGGTGAAAATCTGTGCTATGATTCGCACATCATGGATCGCCGTAAACTCATCCAATACCTGCTGTTGAATGTCTTCGTCTCGGCAAGCGTGACAGGCGGAATCCTGTTCTGGTATGACCGTAATTATCGCGCTGTCAGCCAGCCAGCCGTAGTGCAACAGGCTGCCCCCGTTGGTGATGCAGGCGCTGTGACCAGTGACGAACTGCAAACGGACATCCCTGTGAATATCAGCAGTGTGGTTGGCGCAGGAGCGGTGAATTCCGAGATCGTCGTCATCAAGTTTGAAGGCGAAGGTGAGTTGGACTTGGCGTCCTGGCAGTTAAAGGACGAGAACGGCAATACCTTTACGTTCCCGAAACTCACGTTGTATCCCAATGGAGCTGTGCAAGTCCACACCAATGCAGGCACAGATACCGTCATTGACCTGTACTGGGGTCTAGGTGACGCCATTTGGAGTTCTGGCGAGAATGCCCGCCTTTTCGATGCGCAAGGCAATTTGAGAGCGGTTTATAGAGTTCCATAAACGATATTCGAATATCACCCGACCTTTGACGTGAACCCTTCAACCTGTAACCTGTAACCTTCAACCTTCAACCTTCAACCTGATAGCTCAAACCTAAAATGACCCAAGCCCTCTACCGCAAGTACCGTCCCAAGCAATGGGACACCGTCATCGGACAAGATCACGTCATCCAGACGTTGACCAACTCCATCAAGGCAGACCGCGTCGGTCACGCCTACCTTTTTGCTGGTCCGCGCGGAACGGGTAAGACCACCGTCGCGCGTTTGCTGGCGAAGGCGGTCAACTGTCTCAGTGAAGACCCCACCAAACGTCCATGCAATGAATGTGACCATTGCACAGCCGTCAACGAAAACCGCTTCATGGACATGATCGAGATCGACGCGGCTTCCAACAACGGTGTGGACGATGTCCGTGACTTGCGTGAGAAGATCAACTTCTCGCCGTCGCAGGGCAAATATAAGGTCTATGTCATCGACGAAGTTCACATGCTTTCGGGTGGTGCGTTCAACGCCTTGCTCAAAACGCTTGAAGAACCGCCTCCACATGCCATCTTCGTTTTAGCCACCACTGAAATTCATAAAATCCCTGCCACGGTTTTATCTCGTTGTCAGCGTCACGAGTTCCGCCGCGTGCCTATCGATGAGATCGTTGCCAACCTCAAAACTATTGCCGCTTCCGAAAATATTCAAGCGGATGAAGAAGCGCTCACTCTCATTGCACGTCAATCGGCGGGTGGCATGCGCGACGCACAATCGCTTCTCGATCAACTTTCTTCCACGGGTACAAAAATTACGCTTGCTCTTGCACAACAAGTCCTCGGCACGGCTACCAGTCAAACTGTGTTGGATGTCGCCAACTCCATCCTCGATCATCACCCTGCGCATGGTCTTGAAACCATCCATCACGCGCTTGATTCAGGCGCCGATCCGCGCTCGCTGGCACGTCAGATCGTCGAATATCTGCGCGGTCTCATGCTCATTCAAATGGGCAATGCCGAGCAAGTTGAGGCCACTCGTGAAGTCAAAACCCAAATGGAAGCGCACGCCAAAGCGTTCACGTCCACTGACGTTTTGCGGATGATGAAGATTTTCAACAATGCCGCGACAGATCTGCGCGGAGGCTGGCAGCCCTCTTTGAGTTTGGAACTCGCCCTCGCGGAAGTGATCGATGCCCCAGCCGAAGTTGTCCAAGTCGCCGCCGTTGCGCCTCGAACCAAGCCTCAGCCTGTATCAGCTCCCGCAGCCGAATCCAAGCCTGAGGTTACGAGCGACGCGTCCCCGAATGGGGGAGCGCAGCCGGTCGTCGAATCACCAGTGATCAATGCCAATGACATCACCAGGGCATGGAAATCTCTTGTCAATGCACTTCCAAAAGCGCAGGCAAATCTCGGTGCATTGATGAACTCTGTGCGAATGATCGACGTGCAAGGCAAGACCCTCGTCCTCGGCATGGCAAGTGACGTGCTCGTGGAGAAACTCAACAAGCCTGACCAGATCGAAATCATCCAGCGTCTCATCAAAGACCACTTCCATGTGGACTTATCCGTGCGCTGTGTGGTCACCAACGCCAAAGGCAAACTCCCCACGCATGTTGCGCAGGATGGCATGGTCGCCGCCGCGATCCAGCACGGTGGTGAGATCGTGGATATGGATGAATAGAAAAATGCGATATTCGATTCTCGATAAGTGAGTGCCGAATATCAAATATCAAATTGCGAGGTTTAATTATGGCTAAAGGATTTAACAAAGGACCCGCCATGGGCGGACAGGGCGGAATGATGCAACAGATTCAAAAACTGCAAAAGCAAATGGAAGAAGCGCAGGCAAAACTTGCCGAAGAAACTGTATCTGCAACGGCTGGTGGCGGCGCGATCAAAGTCACCATGACCGGCGACCAGAAATGCAAATCCGTCGAAATCTCCCCCGAGTTTCTCAAAGACGCTGACCCCGAAATGCTGCAAGACATGGTCTTGTCTGCTGTCAATATGGCATTAGACGAGTCCCGCGCTTTGCAGGAAAAATTGATGGGTCCGCTCGCGGGCGGGATGCCTTTCTAAGTCAAACGTCAAAGGTCGCAAGTCAAAGACCTTTGACCTTCGACCTTTGACGCTCTTATGTTACTTCCCGAATCAATCCAAAGTTTGGTCACTGCCCTCGAACGCCTGCCTGGCATCGGGCCCAAATCCGCCTCGCGGCTGGCGTTCTTCTTCTTGCGCGCTTCCGATGAAGTGTCGCAAGACTTATCCGAAGCGCTGGCGAATCTCAAAGCCAATACCGCCTTCTGCTCGGAATGTTTCAATATTACCGATGCAGGGCGTGAACGCTGCGAGGTTTGCGAATCACAAAAGCGCGACTCGTCCCTCATCTGCGTTGTCGAAGAAGCATTGGATGTCCTCGCGCTTGAACGCACAGGCGGATTCAATGGAAAGTATCATGTCTTGCAGGGAGTTCTATCTCCCATCGAAGGCATTGGCCCAGACGATCTGAAGATCAAACAGCTTGCCGAACGTGTGGCGCGTGGGGGAGTGGGTGAGGTTATTGTTGCCACCAATCCCAGCATGGAAGGTGATGCGACCGCGCTTTATCTTCGTCAAGTCCTTGAGCCGATGGGCGTCAAAGTCACCCGCCTCGCACGCGGCCTTCCCGTTGGCGGTGACTTGGAATATGCCGATCAAAATACCTTGCTGCGAGCATTGTCTGGCAGGCATGAAATGAGTTAAGTATTCACCAGTGCTTTTTATATCTCTTTTTTAGAATGAGGTGTGCGATGAAACTAAAAACCCGTCTTTCATTCAAATCCAAGCTGTTACTCGACAGTTGTATTTTAGCGTTTTTTAGATAAACGTGATACCCTGAGCAAATTCTGTTCGCTGGAAAAAGCCGATGCAACTTCCAATAATCACACCTGCGCCACTTGTGAAAAGGCATGCGGAAGCAT
>Ga0116204_1000446_pt1 | contig 23473 bp, 19 predicted proteins | sample LakKivwa52mmetaG_FD_94481 | JGI IMG/M metagenome (GOLD analysis project Ga0116204, IMG submission 94481) | Anoxic lake water microbial communities from Lake Kivu, Rwanda to study Microbial Dark Matter (Phase II) - Lake Kivu water 52m metaG | ecosystem: Environmental > Aquatic > Freshwater > Lake... | reverse complement strand
GTCTTGGGATTTAGCTTTATCCTTCTTATCCGGTAACCCCACTCCAAAAGGAGATCGAGCCTGGCAAGTCGCCAAAGCGAAGAAGATGTATGAAGAAATGTCACCTCAAACCAGTGAATTTATCAACTTCATGCTCGATCGTGAATTACTTGATTTAGATTCCAAACCAGGAAAAACGGGTGGGGGGTATTGCACCTATTTACCGAAGTTTGAATCGCCGTTTATTTTCGCAAACTTCAATGGAACGTCACATGACGTGGATGTCTTAACCCATGAAGCAGGACATGCTTTCCAAGTGTATTCCTCCCGTGATCAAATTCCAGATTATCGTTGGCCAACGATGGAAGCAGCTGAAATTCACTCGATGTCGATGGAGTTCTTAGCATGGCCCTGGATTCACGAATTTTTCTTAGAAGATACCAATAAATACCGTTTCAGTCATCTTGCGGGAGCCGTGTCTTTCTTACCTTACGGCGTTTTGGTTGATGAGTTCCAACACGAAATTTATCAAAATCCAACATGGAGTCCAGAGGAACGAAAAGCATGTTGGCGTCGTTTAGAAAAAAAATACCTCCCATTTAAAGATTATGGGGATGATGCCTTCATGGAAAAGGGAGCTTTCTGGTTCCGTCAGGGGCATATCTTTGGTGCGCCATTCTATTACATCGATTACACGTTAGCTCAAGTCGTTGCGTTCCAGTATTGGATTATGCATCAAGCCAACCGGAAACAAGCATTGGAGAGCTATCTTGCCCTTTGCCGTTTGGGCGGGTCCAAGAGTTTCTTAGGGCTTTTACAAGCCGCAAATCTACAAAATCCATTCCTAAAGGGAACGGTTAAAGAAATCGTGAAGCCGATTCGCGCGTTCCTCGATTCGATTGACGATCAAGCCCTCTAAATCATGAGTCTCCAAAATCGAATTATACCTTATTTTTTGGATGATTCCATACGGGATGTCGTCATTGTCTTCCCTGGGGGAGGGTATTCGTATACTTCCCCAAGAGAAGCGAAAGTCGTTTGTGAAGCATTTCATAAACAAGGATTTCACGGTGCTGTGTTTGAATATCGAAATGAATTACTAACCTATCCATCTCTTCTTCAAGAGGGCTTAGGATTATTAGAAACCTTTGTCAATGACCAGCGAATTCAACGAGTGTTCTTGCTTGGATTCTCAGCAGGAGGGCATTATGCTCTTCTCTTGTCGATTCATACAAAAATCAAGCATCAAGGGTTGATTTTGGCATATCCTGTTGTTTCTTCCAAAGAAGCAATTCGTCATGACCATAGTTTTCACATGCTCTTGGGAGACCAAATGGATGAATACATCGAAGAATGTTCTTTGGAAGATGCAAATTTCGAACATCATCCGCCCGTATTTTTATGGCATACGATGGATGATTCAGTTGTTAACGTGGAAAATTCCTTTGTATTGGTCGATTCTTTGCGCTCCTACCAAGTTCCCGTGGAATTGCATATTTTTGAATCAGGACCTCATGGATTATCTTTAGCAACAAGAGATGTTGCTTTTGAACATCTCGATCCAGTGGAGTTTGAAAAAAAGCATCAACATGTCTCAAAATGGCTTGATTTAGCCGTTTCATGGCTGAAAAGACAATAAAATAAGGGAACGATTTCGTTCCCTTTTGTTATGAAAGGATGATGTATTGGTAATACCGATCTTTTTTACCTACCCGCTTGAAGATATCACAAGCCACTAACGTCCGAAGCAAAGCTTGACTGATTGATGTTGTGGTGTTGAAATAGGAGCGAATGTCTTCCGAAGTGAATGGGGATTTGATTTCGTGTGGGAGAAACTGAAGATAGTCTTCGATGGAGTAGAAATCAACCTCCTCAAGTAATGCCGTGGGAATCAAATCGGACGGTGTTTGTTTTCTACGGCCTGGACTGGAATCGAAGCGATATTCATCAACATTCAGAAGTAAAAGTTTCACGTGAAGATGTCGATGTTGAAGAAGCGACCGGATTTGAGACAGTTCAAGAAAGGCGGATATTAGAGTTTGTTTTTTAGAACTTTTTCGCGGTTTTGAAATACTTCCTTTTTCTCGGCTAATCGTGATAATCCGTTTCTGATGGATAATGGGATAGACAACCCAAACATGACTAATCGGTAAGAACTTTTCAAGTTTTGGCTTGAGTTTTCCCAAGTGATGGGTTTGAATCTCGATGATTTCTTCTGGTCTAGCAATATCTGCGATATAATTTCCAATATTAATTTCATGACTAAGACGCTCTCCTAAGTACGCCTTGATGGCCCGGTGGAGCGTTTTTTCTTTTTGTTCCCCAATACTACCTAACGATTCTTTGGGTTGAGTCAGATCTTCGAGAACTTGATGAAATTTGTCTAGATTCAAAATAAATCACCTCAATTCGAGTCTTTCCAAGGAAGTAAAAAAAGCCTATTTTTTTATATGACTCTATGATATCATTATTTTGGACTGGACGGTGATACTTTGAATAAATTATGGAATCGAAACTTCTCAATTTTGACGATTGGGTCGATTATTTCTGCGTTTGGGAATGCTGGAGCGTCGATTGCCTTCGGATTCTTGATTTATAAACAAACCGGATCTCCTTTGACATTAGCCTTGTTTACGGTTGCGAACATTATTCCACGATTAATTACCAATTTATTGATTGGCCCATTTGTCGACCGACATTCACGAAAAAACATCATTGTAACACTTGATTTTGTGATTGCATTCTTTTTTGGCCTCATTGGGACGATACTTTATTCGGGGTATTTCAATGTCTTCTTATTCACCGGACTAGCGATGTTATTTGGTATTATTGATACCATTTATCAAGTTGCTTTTATGAGTTTGTTTCCGGAAGTTATTTCCAAGGGGATGCATTCTAAAGCTTATTCGATTTCTTCGATGATTTGGCCGATTTCCGCGGCGGTTATGGCTCCCGTCGCAGCTTATGTGATTGATACATTTCCCAATGGAATTGCCCTTTTGATGCTTGCCAATGCTTTGGTGTTTGTCTGTACAGCACTCGTTGAGACCAAGATTCATCTTAGTGAACAACTCAATCAAAAAACAGTCAAGCAGTTTCAATTCATTGACGATTTCAAAGAAGGGATCCATTATTATAAGAAGGAAAAAGGGATTTTGGGCATTGGTGTTTTATTCGCGTGTTTTTCCTTTGTCTACGCCGCTAGTGACTTATTGCGGATGCCGTTTTTCGTTAGCCATCCCCAATACACCTTACAAAGTTTCTCGTTTATCGTTAGTGCTTCTGCTGTAGGCCGGTTGGTCGGTGGAGTCATCCATTATCTCTTTCGATATCCAACTCATAAGAAATTCGCCATTGCGGTTAGTGTTTACTTCGCTGTCGAAATATTGGGTGCGACCTTGTTATTTATGCCTTATGTACTGATGGTAATCTCCAGCTTTATCGTTGGCTTACTGTCTGTTACATCATTCAATATCCGAATGAGCGCAACTCAGGTTTATTTACCAAATGAAATCCGAGGAAGGGTGAATGCTACCCAGCAGTTACTTTGGAATATGGGAACGATTGTTGGAGCCTTAACGATTGGATTGATTGCGGAGTATAGTGGCTTAGAGTATCGGATGATTATTCTTCTCGCTGCGAGTGTGAGTTTGTCAGCGATTATCTTGTTTCCTTTGCGAATGCATAAAGAGTTTAAGAAAATATACAATGTTGAAGTATAAAAAATCGCCCAAAGAGGCGATTTTTTTACTGTATAGAAAAGATTGAATGAATGACTTCTTGAATTCGTTTTGGGGTGTGCTGAATCGCCGTTTCAAGTGGTTCCGACATATCGCTTAAGGGATAGACCTGGAAGTAATCGCTTGGAATTTGGGAATCCGTCAACTTGTTTCGACCGACGATGGCAAGTAATGGAATGTGCTTAGGCAATGTATGAGCGTAGATTCCAGCGATAACTTTTCCTTGAAAACTTTGGGTGTCGAGTTGACCTTCGCCAGTGATGACCACATCGGTTTGAAGCAGTAAGTCATCAAAGCGAATCGTTTCTAGAAGATAGTCAATCCCACGAACAATTCGAGAATGACAGAATAGTTTCATCGCAACAGATGTTCCACCAGCCGCTCCCGCTCCATCAAAATTCGTAGAGCCATAATGATTCATTTCTAGCCAATGGGCAAATGTTTTTAGTTCATGATCAAGGATCTCAACCATTTCTTTGGTTGCGCCTTTTTGAGGGCCGTATACATGAGCTGCTCCATTTTTGCCATAGAGAGGATTGGAAACATCACACAGAGTGATAAATTCCACCCCCTGAATGGTTCTTTCCAAGTTGCTAGTATCGATTCGATCAATTCTTGAAAGTGTACCTCCAGTTGGTAAAAATGCATTGTTTTGCGAGTCATAAAAATGACAGCCGAGCCCATAAAGTAATCCCACTCCCATGTCATTGGTCGCTGACCCGCCGATTGCTAGAATCACTTGTTTTGCGCCTTTTGAAATCGCATCTTTGATTTGAATGCCCACGCCTAATGTAGAAGTTAGAGACGGGTTGGGATGGTCTTTTACCCAATGTAATCCAGCACAAGCAGCGAGTTCAATGATGACTCTTTCTTCATCCAGCCAACCATAAACAGAATCAATTTCATTTCGGTAAGGGTCAAAGGAACGAACCCTTTCTTTTTGACCACCAAATGCGTGTAAAAAGCAATCGACACTTCCTTCTCCACCATCCGCAATCGGGATCGATTGAATGATGGCCTTTGGTTGATGTTTCAATAGGGCTTGTTCGATGAAATGAGCGATTTCGATGGAACGAAACGTTCCTTTAAAACTATCTGGGATGACAAGGATACGCATGATTTATCTACGTTGTAGTACAGGGAAAAAGTCTTTCCCTAGTAAAGATTGAGTTCGTTTCCGTAAAAAACGAGGTAACTGGTCTGTTTGAGTCTTTACTTTTTGGATGATATCTTTGTATTGATTGATCCATTGCTCTTCGAAAACAGCCATTTCTTTTTGGAATAAGGATTGGTCCTGAAGCGATGGATGGGATTGAATGAATGCGATTGTACGTTGATCAATATAATGTTGCAGTTCGTCTCGTTCCTTGATGAATTGGAACCGATCGACCCAACCAGCCATGTAAGCTCGTTTGAGGTATTCTCTTTCTAACCAATAGTGCAAAGCGTCGTTCTCTTTTGAAAAAACTGGACCCTCCACGACACCAAAGAAAGTTGGCAAATACACAGATAAGCAAGGAGTAGACCCATTTGATAGCCAAATAATCGTCATTGAAGGACTTTGATCAACGATAAAAGAAGCCGTGGTGTGATCCCCTAACAAAGATTGATGCATACAAACACTTTTCATTGTACCTTTTTGATAAAGAGTTTTTAGATCTTGTTCTCGATGAGATTGTAAAACACGACGAATCTCGAGTCCGGAATGGATATCTCCCTCTTGAAGAAAAGAAGAAACTCGGTGGCATCGTTCTTTCGATCCTGAAAAAAAAGTAAACAATGGATCGGCTTGGCGCTTAAACAGCAAATCTTGAATCGTCGTTGTGGTACCATCACTCAATCGATTGGAAATATTTCCACTGTGATGTACTTCCTTTACAAGCCACTGTTTTCCAATCGTCTCTAAGATATAAGACTCCTTCCCATCACTAATAAGATAGGAGTTATCATAATAACGCGGTGCTTCAAAACCAGCATTTCCTCCTTGGTTAAAACGTTCTAATAGGGATGTGATTAGCTCGACAGCATCTTTCGCTGTTTTTGAACGTTCTAAACTTAGGCGCAAATAATCCATTCCTAACAAAGAAGGATTGCGATTCGTTTTATTTTTTGTGAAAATGGCTTCATTGCCAATCATGACCCCAAACTCATTAATCCCCATTTCCGCACCCCAGATCCAACTGGGCTTCACCATAAAAAAGGCGAATGTTTCAGCCACTTGAGGGACATCCATATAGGTTAATGAAACCGTGCTTGCCTTGGTTTGTCTTCTAGGGACAAACAAATACAAATTCGGTTCATTCATGGCACGATCGCTGTTTTTTGCGAACAACAGCCCTTGTGATGTTTTTTTGACTAACGTATCACACACAGGTCAAACACTTCCCTTCAAAAACTGGATTGGTCTAGTAATTTGCTACATCAGGGTGAGTTCCTACTCGCCCCATCGATTGGAGAGTAGCGATTACTTCTTGATCTTCTTTGGAGAGGGTAAAATCGAAGACATCAAAGTTTTGAACAATTCGTTCTTTGGTAATCGATTTTGATAAGGGGAGTACCCCTTGATCTAAAATCCATCGTAAGACAATTTGAGGAATCGTTCTATGGTATTTTTGAGCAATCTCTTGTAATAAGGGAAGTTGAAACACTTTCCCTTTCATCATCGGGGAGTAGGCTTCTACCAAAATTCCTCTTGCTTGACAAAACGATACAACATCTGGCATCGGATTGCCCGGATGAAACTCGATTTGATTGACCATAGGAGTTATTTCCACATGCGGTAACAACGCTTCCAAATGATGGACATAAAAATTTGAAACGCCAATGGCTCGAGTCTTTCCTTGATTGTAAAGCGACTCCATGGCCCGGTATGTCTCGCGGTTCATGGTTTTATAATCTTGGTGAAGATTGACTGCCGGCCAATGGATTAAGTATAGATCAAGATAGTTGGTTTGGAGTTTTCGCAAGGTTTCTTCGAAGGCAAGCATTGTTTGATCATAGCCTTGTGAAGTATTCCACACTTTCGATGTGATGAATAATTCTTCACGAGGAACATTCAATTCTTGTAATGCTTCACCGATTAAGGCTTCATTGCCATAGATTTGAGCGGTATCGATGTGTCGATACCCCGTATCCAGGGCAATTCGAAGTGATTCTTTAATATCATGAGGATTACGAATTTGCCATGTGCCAAACCCGATTTGTGGAATGAGTACCCCATTCCGTAATTCAAAAACTGGATTCATGATGATTGTCCTTTCTGATGCTGATTTCGATAAAATAATCGAATTGTTATGAAACCGATTAAAACGATAAACGAGAATCCGAGGAAGACCCATTTTAAGAAACTAGTCATAATCAAAACAATCGCTAATCCTCGAGAAAATAGGGGGAATTGTAACATTAAAATCGATGCAAAAGTATTCTCTAACAAATCAAAGCCCATGGCAATCAAGGGAAGTATCCACCACTTTTTTTGGGTGTGATTACGAGTAAATAATAAGAGTGGGAATACTAAGGCCGCTGTATAAACCACTGGCCAAATGATATCAAAGCGTATCCTCGATTCAACGTATGCCATTCGCCCTTCTTCTCCATAGGCCCGAATTAAATCTTCCAACTCGGAAACAGAAAAAATAAAAGATGTATCTGGGGAACCATTGACCTGGGTCGATTCAAAAAGACGATTGCTCTCATAAGGCAAAACAAGGCCCATAAAGACAATCATCAAGACCCAAGATAGAAGAGATAAAAAGAGAAGTTTTGATTTTTTCATGTGGAACACCCCCTTGTAGTATAACATAATCCCCCCTGTGTTCAGATGAAAAAAGGTTCAAAAAAACCTCACATCAATCGAACTTGTAAAAAAAATGATTTCGTTATATACTAATACAGGCAAAGTGGGATGAAAGAAGTGAGCGTATGGAAACAAAGAAATTAAAGATTGGCTTATTTGTGGATGCTTTTTTACCAATGATTGATGGCGTCACAGTGGTTGTCGATAATTATGCAAGAAGATTGTTGGAATATGGGGAGGTTACTGTTTTTTGTCCCCAACCAAGAGAAAAAGGCTATCAAGACAACGCCCCATATCGGGTTGTTCGCAGTAGAAAAATGATGATACCCTTCACAGACTATGACTTATCAACTCCACTCTTTGATTATCATTTTCGAAAAGCTCTCCGACGATCTAACCTTGATATCGTTCATATTCACTCCCCGTTTAGTATTGGAAAAATCGGTGTGGACTATGCGAAACGGAAGAAAATACCGGTCATTGCGACGCTTCATAGTCAATATCACATGGACTTTGAACAACGCATGAAAAGTACCAAGATCGCCGATATGATGACCAAAGAAATCATGAAAGTCTTTAATCGATGTGATGAGATGTATGCGGTCAATCACCAAGTCGCTAATATTTTCCAAACATATGGAGCGAATCAATTACCTAAAGTTCGCTTTAATGGGACGGATTTATTACCTCTACCACTTGATCACCGCCTCGAGGATTTCAAACAAGAGTGGGGTGTCAAAGCTGGAGAGTTCGTTTTTCTCTTTGTCGGTCGGATTGATGCGATTAAAAATATCTTTTTTATTATAGAAGCACTTAAATCGGTTAAGAAAGCCAAACTCCCATTCAAGATGTTTTTTGTTGGAGCTGGCCCTGATGAAGACCGTTTGAAAGAGGCCATTCATTCAGCGAACCTAACAAGCCAAGTTACCCTAGTTGGCCGGATTAAAGAACGAAATCGTCTCGCTCAGTTTTATCAGATGGCCGATCTATTCGTTTTTCCTTCTTTATATGACGCAAGCAGTCTTGTCCAAATCGAAGCAGCTAGCCAAAAAACACCGGCTTTATTCTTAAAAGGCGCTGCGACTGCGGACACCGTCACCGATGGAGTGAACGGGTTTTTAGCAGAAAATGACCCCATTCTTTATGGCCGGAAAATAGTCTCTATTTGTCAAGATCATGAGCTATTAACAACCGTCACACAGAATGCGTTTCGTGATCTTTACAAAACATGGGATGAACAAGTAAAGAAGACAATCGACACCTATACTACTCTAATTGAAACGCATCGCAAATGATTGCGATGCTTTTCTTTTTACCGATGTTTGGTATAATAGAACTAGAAATGATGGAAAGGGTGATTTTATGTTTGCTTTTCAACCGTTAGAAATCAAAAATGTAACCTTGAAAAACCGTCTCGTTATGGCACCGATGTGTATGTATCAGTCTGATGACTCGGGAATCGTAAAACCGTTCCATATGGTCCATTATCCAACAAGAGCTTATGGTGGAGTTGGTCTTGTCATCCTCGAAGCAACCGCCGTTGAACCAAGAGGACGGATTTCTGTCAATGACTTAGGAATTTGGTCGGATGAACACGTGAAACCTTTACAAGACCTTGTTCAAGCTGTTCATCAAGCTGGAGCGAAAGTCGGGATTCAACTCGCACATGCGGGAAGGAAAGCAACGGTTCAAAATGAACCGATTGTCGCTCCATCAGCGATTGCTTTTTCGTCCCAATATGCCACTCCTCAAGAACTCTCCATACGGGATATTCACGACATCGTCAAGGCATTTCAAAAAGGAGCGATCCGTGCTAAACAAGCAGGATTTGATGTGATTGAAATCCATGGTGCTCATGGATATTTAGTGAATCAGTTTCTATCTCCCCTTGCCAATCAAAGAGGCGATGATTTCGGGGGCCCTATCGAACATCGGATTCGTTTCTTACTAATGATACTTCATGCCGTTCGAGAAGTATTTGATGGCGTTTTATTTGTTCGTTTATCCGCTGAAGAGTACGCCAAAGAAGGACATCATATCGAACAAACCCTTGAAGTCGTTCAAGCAATTCAACCCTATGTGGATGCGATTGATGTGAGTTCCGGCGGGGTTGTTTCGGTAGCGATGGATGTATTTCCAGGCTATCAAGTCCCCTTTTCTTCTAAAATTCATCAATTAGGAATTCCAACCATTGCTGGTGGATTAATCACGACATGTGAACAAATCGAATCCATCTTGCAACACCAACAAGCTTCCCTTATTTTCTTAGGGCGTGAATTATTACGCAACCCCTATTTCCCGATGCATATGGCCAAGAAAAACCAACTACCTGAATGGATTATCAAACCGTATGAGCGGGGATTTAAGTAATAATTTTGCTCGACAAAGCAAGACTGATATGATATCATATCACTTGCGATGTACCCGTAGCTCAGTTGGATGAGAGCGCAACCCTCCGAAGGTTGAGGTCGCATGTTCGATTCATGTCGGGTACGCCATTGCTGATAAAGGCAACTTCTTAGAGGTTGCCTTTTTTATATAAAAAAAAACCGAACTAGAAAAAGTCCGGTTTGAACGTTGATTGGATGTTATTGAATCCAGGAATCCTCTTCATCCATCGTTTCATGACCATATTCAAACTTCTTGAGACGACGTTGGTAATAGGGTCTTTCTGGGATGAAGATCGTTGAAGCTAATAATCCAACACCCAGTCCACCTAAATGACCAACAACGCTAATATTAGGAATCACGAAGGTGATAATAATATTGATAATGGCTAGCGTGCGTATCGTTTGCACGCTTTGAGGGGTAAACCAGTAGGGTTTTATGAAGGTGATATAAAGCAAACCCGCCATCACCCCATAAATCGCTCCACTCGCTCCTAAAGCATTCGTGCTTGTTAGAAACACAATCGCCAAGGAAGATCCAATTCCTGAAAGAAAGTATAGAATTCCATAACGCCAAGGGCCGATTGATTTCTCTAATGCGAAACCGAGAATGTAAATGGCTAGCATATTGGAAGCGATATGGATGAGATCAATATGGAAAAACATCGCCGAAACTAATCGATACCACTCGTTGGTTAGTTTGACATATTCGGAAGAAAGAATGAGATTAAAGCCTAAAGGAATCTCAAAGATATAATCAAGCACCCAATAGAGTAAAAAGATGAAAATGTTAAGAAACATCAAACTTGCCGATACTGGAGCTTTTTTCCAAAAGCCAATCAAGGATTTCAAAAAGGGACTGCGACTCATAAAAACCACCTCATAGATGGGTCTATTATACGAGTTGATTGTGATGATTTCAAGGAGAATCACTTAGATAAGGCTATCGATCGAGGAATCCATCAACTGTATCTATACAAAATCAATGGAATCTTTTATAATAAAGAAGCAATGATTGGCTAGAATCTCCGGGGAAAGGGTGGGGTTATGCGTAGTTTTCAAGAGTATGTTACTTCAGAGTGGCAATCGAGTCAACTGGTTGACGGACGAATTGTCGAATTAAACATCCATAGAACGAAAATGGGATTTTTTATCGCTACTCCCGTTTTTCTTGTTTTAATGCTGACATTTCTATTTTTTCAAGAAACGACCACCCCTCAAGAAGAAGCATGGCGTTTGGGTATCGCAACGTGTCATGCCATTCTTACCGCCGCTATGTTAATTTTATTTCTCATGACTCAAGTCTATCGTCTTAAATTTCCGAAGTATTGGTTTGCTCGTGTGATTCAGTTTCTAGGAATTTCGACGATATTATCCGCTGGAATTGCGATTACACTGATTGACTTGAATATTTTAACTGCAATTTCACCCTATTTGATTGCATCGATGATTACCGGTGTTATCTTTCTTATCCGACCCTTACATGCTCTTGTGATTTATGTTTCTAGTTATATCACATTCATGGTATTTGTCTTTGGAATGGACTTACCCCCCGCAGTGGTATTATCCACTGCGTCGAACGCAATGATGGCTTCAGCGATTGGGTTTGTAACGAGTTATCTAATGTATCAGTCTCAAAAACGTCAATTCTTACAACAGGATGTCGTTATGAAACAACAAGGTGACTTGGAAATTTTAAATCAAAATCTTCGTCATTTAGCCAATCACGACGAATTAACTGATTTATATAATCGGCGAACATTTACAAGTAAAGTCAAAGCAGATATTGAAGATAAGACGGATTATTTAGCTTCCATTGCCTTGTTTGATATTGATCACTTTAAACAGATTAATGACCAATATGGACACCCTACGGGGGATTATATTTTAAAAGAATTAGCTAATATCGTTTTAAAAGAACTGATAGAGGGGGAATTGTTTGCTCGGTTTGGTGGCGAAGAATTTATTCTCTATTTTCCAAATCTTGATAAGCAAAACGCATATGAACGTTGTGAACACTTTCGTCAAGTGATTGAAGGAACGGCATATTCATTTCAGGGTGAAAAGGTATTTATAACCGCTAGTTTTGGTGTCACACACCTAGCGGGATTAATGCCTTCTGCATTAGACCGCGCGTATACTCGGGCGGATAAAGCGATGTATCTCGCTAAAGAATCAGGCCGAAATCTAACTAAATTGAGTGAATAAGGAGAATGTATGAAACCACTACAACTACAAGAACTTCAAGAACTACAAAAAAAGGCTTCCGCTGATAAACATCAACTTGCTCTACGAAGAGCCCTTTATAAAAACCAACTTCCTGATTTGGTTCAAAAACCCGAACGTCTTCAAACAATGAAACAACGCTTTTCACTGGATTTGAAAACATTACCAGTCAATCATCAAAAACAAAGCGGCCGTTGTTGGTTGTTTGCTGGACTGAATGTCCTACGTGAAATCGGATGCAAGACTTTTGGTGTTTCCAATATCGAGTTTTCTCAAAACTATGTCGCATTTTATGACAAATTAGAAAAAATCAATTACTTTCTCCAAACGATGAATCAATTTTTAGATTGCGATTATGATGATCGTGCCTTTCAATACTTCTTAAAAACAGGCATTCAAGATGGCGGACAATGGGATATGTTTGTGTCTTTGATTGAAAAATATGGCATCGTTGTCAAAGATGCTATGGAAGAAACAGCAAGCAGTTCCAATACCCGTGCCATGAATCAATTGATCAATACCGTATTACGGAACTACGCAGCGAAAGCTCGGAGCCTGTATCCCAATCACGAGAAAATTGAACAATTGCAAGAACAAACCTTAGAACAACTCTATCAGTTCTTAACAACAAACTTTGGATTTCCTCCACAACAATTTGACTTCGAGTATATAGATAAGGATCAAAAGTATCATATCGAATCCAATATAACTCCTTTAGAAATGCTTCAAAAAGTCTTGACTGAACCCCTATCGGATTACGTATCAATCATCCATGCGCCAACTGCTGACAAACCTTACTACCAAACCTATACCGTAAAGAACTTAGGAAATGTCATTAACGGACAACCAGTTCAATACTTGAATCTTCCTTTGGCGGAGTTTAAAGCCCTCATTTTAGCGCAACTAAAAGACCGGGAAGCAGTATGGTTTGGCGCTGATGTTGGTTATTTTGGCGATCGGTCTAGTGGAATTTGGGATGATCAAGCCTTTGACTATCAAGAACTGTTTGGCCTCGATCTGGCGATTTCCAAAGCGGATTCTTTACGTTATGCGCATAGCCAAATGAATCATGCAATGGTATTCGGGGGTGTCAATTTGATAAACGATACCCCAACCAAATGGAAGATCGAAAATAGTTGGGGGGAAGACGCAGGCTTGAAAGGATATTTTGTCGCATCAGATTCGTGGTTTGATCGGTTTGTCTATCAAGCAGTCGTCCATAAAAAGTATCTTTCAAACGAACAACTTCAAGCATGGCAATCCGTACCCATTGTCTTAAAACCTTGGGATCCCATGGGATCTTTGGCGGTCACAGAATGAAAGATTTATTAGAAACATTCATGGTCATATGTTTTGGCTTATCTTGGCCGATATCAATTTACAAGTCCTATCACGCCAAAACAACAAAAGGAAAGAGTATTTTCTTTTTATCCTTCATCCTTCTTGGGTATGCATTTGGCATTGTCAGTAAAATAGCAGGGAATGTCATCAATTATGTGTTTGTATTCTATTGTCTAAACTTTACCATGGTCTTTTTCGACATCATACTCTATTTCCGAAATCGGAAATACGACTTGAATCAAATTACTAGCTTGGCGAAATGATTCGTCGCACTCTTTGAGTGCGGCGTTTTTTCTTCTCCTTGTGTGCACGTTTTCTTTGTCTTAAGGATTGTTTCTGTGTTGTTTTCAAGGTATAATGCAAAATAGGAACTACCAGGAGGTACTTATGAAATACGAACAAAAATATCTTGAACTCCTATCAAATGATTTTCCAACGGTTCAATCCGTTGCGACTGAGCTCATTAACTTGACGGCGATTCTCAATCTACCGAAAGGCACAGAAGTCTTCATCACAGACGTTCATGGGGAGTATGACGCTTTTAACCACGTGCTGAAAAATGCATGTGGAATTATTAGAGATAAAATTGAGAAGTTGTTTCCCTTGCTTTCATACACCGAAAAAAATCGGTTAGCTTTTTTTATCTACTATCCAACCGATATGTTGAATAAGTATCAATCCAGCCAAACCCCACTACGATTTAAGGCTTTACTCAAAGATGTCTTATCCCATATGTTGGAATTATCACGGAATCTCGCAACGAAATACACCAAAAGTAAGATTCAAAAAACGTTACCGGAAGAGTTTGTTTATGTGATTCAAGAACTGCTTTATGAATCCAATAAACATGAAGATAAAGAACGCTACTACAACGCCATTATTGAAGCGATTTTTTCCACTAATCGCCAAAACAAGTTTATCGTTCAAGTTTCAAAACTCATTCGTAATTTAGCGATTGACCAACTACATATTGTTGGGGATATCTTCGATCGTGGCGCTAAACCCCATTTAGTCATGGAAAAGATCATGGAAAAGCGTCATGTCGATATCCAGTGGGGGAATCATGATATCAGCTGGATTGGTGCGGCTTGTGGGTCCAAATTGATGATTGCCAACGTGATTCGTATTGCGGCACGATATCATAATTTGGATTGTCTAGAAGATGGATATGGGTTCAATTTGCTTCCACTAGCTCGGTTTGCTAGTAAAGTATACGGTGACGATCCTTGTGAACTATTTATCCCCAAATCCATTTCTGATAATCTCGATGAAGATGACAAATCTTTTGTGGCTAAAATTCATAAAGCTGCGGCAATCATCCAGTTTAAACTGGAACGTGATGTTGTCAAACGAAATCCCGATTTTCACTTAGATGATCGGCTGTTGCTTGAACAAATCGACCCGATTAAGGGGACTGTTCGAATCCAAGGCATCGAGTATCCTATGAAAGATACGAACTTCCCCACCATTGATTTTTATGGGGATCCCTATCAATTAACCGCAGAAGAAGAACAAGTGATTCAACATCTACGGCAATTGTTCCTTCATAATGAAATGATGCAAATGCATTTACGTTTTTTATTCCAAAAAGGTAGTATGGTTTTAAAATATAATAATAACCTCTTGTTCCATGCGGCGATTCCCCTCCAACCTGATGGCTCCTTTGCTTCCCAGATGATTGATGGGGTTGCTTACTCAGGAAAAGTGTTATTCGATGCCTATGAGAAAAAAATTCGTCACGCTTATCAAAATCGATATGATTTAGACAATCCGGATTTGGATTACTTTATGATGTTGTGGCAAGGGAAAACGAGCCCTTTATTTGGTAAAAATGCGATGAAGACATTTGAACGGTATTTCATAGCTGATAAGAAAACCCATAAAGAGGAAATGGATCCTTATTTTACCTTGCGGTTACAAGAGCCTGTCTTAAAGAGAATTTATCAAGAATTTGACTTGAGTTGGCAAAAATCAAAAATCATTAATGGTCATGTTCCTCTGGATGTGACCAAGGGTCATGAAGTGGTATTAGCGGAGAAGCGGATTTATACCATTGATGGGGGAATGAGTCGAGAGTATGCTCATGAAACCAATATTGGCGGTTATACCTTAATCTCGGACTCATATGCTTACTTCCTTGTGAGTCACGAGCGATTTGATTCCTACACCAGTCTAATCGAACAAGAACGCGATATTGTTTCGCTCACACGGAGTGAAGACATTGCGTCAACACGAACCTACATTTATGATACGGACAAAGGAGAAGAACTCAAAGAGCGAATTGCTGATTTACGGAAATTGCTTCAAGGGTATCGGAATGGTACCATCAAGGAAAAAGCTTAAGGCGCGAATCGCGCCTTTTTCTTTTTTCATAAAACGCACATTGTGAAGTTTTTATGAACTTTTAAATGTTACAAAAAATAGTTGAAACAAAAGTATTGTATCAAAAATCATTCTATGTTATCATTAAAACGAACAGAAAATAACAAAAAGAAACAAAGGGAGTGAAACTATGATCGCCAACAATCGTCAAATGGAGATTCTTGAGATTCTCAGCGAAAAGGGCAATGTTTCTGTGGAAGAGTTAGCTAGTATTTTTGATGTGTCACGAATGACTATCCGACGGGATTTGGAAAAGCTTCAAGAAAGTAATCTCTTACAACGTACTCATGGAGGGGCGTTAATCAACAGGGTCTTACTTCATGAAATGGCCTACCATGAAAAACGTGAAGAGCATGCTCAAGCAAAACAATTGATTGCTAGTGAAGTCTTGAAATGTATTAAAAAGGCAACTACCCTTTATTTGGATGCAGGAACAACCACGTATGAAGTAGCGATGAAACTTCCCAAAGAAGGGTTAACAGTGATTACCAATGATATTCGCATCGCAGCCCACGTCATGCTTTCAAACAACACGGTGATTTTCTTAGGCGGAACGATTTTAAAAGACACCGGTAGTACGAATGATCAACATGCGCAAACGATGCTAGCCAACTTTAATATTGATTTATCAGTGATTGCGACATCCTCGATTGATAACAAGTTATATCTTTGCACTCCTGATCATGATCGACAAATGTTAAAACAAATCGCTATGCGTCAAAGTGAACGATCTATCTTAGTAACCGACTCATCGAAATTCTTCTCGAAGTCGTTGTATCGAATCGCGAATGTTGCTGATTTTGAAGCAATAATCACGAACCTGCCAAAGAATTTATTAGAAGGACTCGATTTAGGAAACACGGAATATATTTATGTCAATACAGAGCACTTGGAGGGAGGAAAGTAATTTGGTTAAGACACTGATTATTGCGGATGACTCGACTGGAGCGAATGCCAGTGCCATCTTACTGAAACAACTCAACTTTCAAACGATTTCTCTGATTGACTATCAAAATGCTCGCATCTTAGATCATTATGATGCCATTGCTATCTCAACCGATAGCCGTGCGGTATCGGGTAATGAAGCTTACTCTAGGGTTCAAACCGTGTTAGCGAATGTCAAGGATGCGGAAGTCATGATTTATAATAAACGCATCGATTCGACCTTGCGCGGAAACCTAGGGATGGAGTTGAATGCTTTTAAAGATGCGTTTCCCAATAAAAAAATCGCGATTGTCCCGGCTTTTCCAAGTTCAGGAAGAACCTGTAGAAATGGTCTTGTTTATGTTAAAGACGTTTTGCTAGAACATACAGATGTGGCGAAGGATCCCAAAATGCCCATTTTTACGAGTGATGCAAAGCAACTATTTATGAAACAATTTCAAGGACGAATTGCTAATCTTTACCTAGAAGCGATTCGCTCTAAAAATCGGTTAAGCAAAAAAATTCGCGACTTTTATGAATATCATGATGCTATCGTTTTTGATGCACAAACCAATGAAGATATTGAAACCATCGCTGAAACATTAGCCATCTTAGATATTCCCATTATTACGGTCGATCCAGGCGTTTTTACGTTTTACTATACCAAAGAGCGTCAAGTCCATCGTCATGTACGAAATGACCGCTACGTGTTCGTTGTAGGTTCGGTAACAGACACAACCTATCAACAACTCCAACTTGCTGCTACAGATGAGGATTTTGACATTATCCCAATCCGAGCAGAATTGTTTTTAGGAGAAGGTTCGCACGCAGAAGTGAATCGTGTGTTTCAACGCGCAACCCAATCTAAATCACAATTTATGATTCTGACTACAACGGATCCATACAATCGTGAAGTCCTAAATTTGTTTGATATTGCAAAAAACAAAAGCCAAGATGTTGATCAAATCTCAAAAATGATTAATCATCATTTATCTGTTTTACTCGACCAAATCTTAACTCATGACGCTTCGATTCAAGGTATTTTTACCTCTGGTGGAGATACGACACTTTCCTTTTTGACAGAATCGGGTGCCTGTGGAATCGAGTTAATCCAAGAAGTAATCCCGCTTTGTGTTTATGGGAAAATTGTCGCCGGAAAATATGATCAGCTGTCAATTATTACCAAGGGTGGTATGATTGGAACAGATACAACATATAAAACCATTAAAGAATTCTTTAAGGAGGTTACTCAACATGTCTAAAAAAGTGATTATCGGGGTTCCGATTGGAGATCCCGCGGGGATTGGACCCGAGATTGCCTTAAAATCGTTATTACACACGGATATTTTAGAAGTGTGTCATCCACTATTAATTGGAGATCCTACTGTCTTACAACAAATAATCGATCGGTATCAACTTCCCCTTACCTTACAATGTACACTTGACCCAAGAAATGCTGATTTCAGTTTGGGTCAAGCGGTCGTCTATCCTGTTTATAACATCGATCTTTCTCAATTAGTGATTGGCACCGTTCAAGCCATGTGTGGGCAGGCGGCTTTTGATTATATTAAAACATCGGTGGACTTAGCCAACAAACATTTCGTTGATGCCGTTGCGACGACACCGATTAATAAAGAGTCGTTAAAAGCTGCGAACGTCCCTTTCATTGGGCATACAGAAATCTATGCATCTCTAACAAACACAAAAGACCCTCTAACAATGTTTGAAATCGAGAAACTCCGTGTTTTTTTCCTCTCCCGTCACGTCTCTTTACGCAAAGCCATCGATATGGTGAAAAAAGATCGGATTATCGATTATGTAAAACGAGCACATGAAGCACTTCTTCGTCTAGGGGTGAAAGGTACAATCGCTGTAGCAGGACTAAATCCTCACTGTGGAGAACATGGCCTATTCGGCACGGAAGAAATGGATGAAATCGAACCAGCTATTCAAAGTTTACAAGCAGAAGGAATCGATGTTGTTGGACCAATTCCAGCAGACTCCATCTTTGCGCTTGGCTTATCAGGCCGTTGGGCAGCATTATTGTCCTTGTTCCATGATCAAGGTCATATCGCAACGAAAACCTATGACTTCCATAAAACGATTTCCATTACCAATGGCATGCCTCTTTTGCGAACTTCTGTAGACCATGGAACGGCGATGGATATTGCGGGGAAAAACATAGCAAATGAGATATCGATGGTTGAAGCGATTCGCTTAGCGGCGAAATATGCACCTTATTTTGTACAATAAGAACAAAAACGAACAAAACAGTGTTGACTTAAGCACTGTTTTTTTATATAATGAGACCATCAAACCACAAAAAGAACAAAAACAAACATAAAGGAGATTATTATGAAAGCAATTTTATCAGGCGATCCCATGATTCCAAGTGAGTTATTTGAAGCAGCGTACCATCAACATCTGAAACCTTTCTTTCCTCAAGTTGTAAGTCAAAACTGGGAAGATGATTGGTCAAAACTACAAGACCGACGTTTAAAAGTCGAACAAAATGGCCCGGAAATCGAAATCGTTCCCCATGTGATTTTAGAACATGGACATGATGCATCATTTTTATCCGGACTCTTTTTTCCTGTTTCTAGCAAAGTCATGGATGCGATGCCAAATCTCCGGATGGTTGGTCTAGCTCGCGCTGGGAAAGAAAATGTAAACTTGAAGGAAGCGACCAAACGCGGGATTTTAGTTTTTAACGTAATGGGTCGAAATGCGGAAGCAGTTTCTGATTTTGCAGTGGGATTAATGTTAGCGGAGTCGCGTAATATTGCTCGGGCTCACTACTCAATTAAAAACGGTGGATGGCAAAAAGAATTTTCCAACAACGACTTTGTTCCTCAATTAAAAGGAAAGAAAGTCGGGATTGCTGGATTTGGTTATATCGGTCGTTTAGTAGCGAAAAAGTTATCTGGCTGGGATTTAGAAGTGTTAGTCTATGATGCATTCACTCCCGAAGAAGAAATCATTCAAGCTGGATGCACTCCTGTCGATAAAGACACCTTATTCCAACAAGCTGACTTCTTAAGTATTCATCTTCGTTTAGTGGAAGCTACAAAAGGTTGGGTAGGAAAAGATCAGTTAGCAATGATGAAGAAAACAGCGGTTATTGTAAATACTGGCCGGAGTGGTCTCATCGATATGGATGCTTTGTATGATGCTTTAGCAAGCAAGCAAATTGCTGGGGCGGGACTCGATGTTTTTGATAATGAACCTTTGGAAGCAAATTCAAAATGGGTAAACTTAGATAATGTAACATTAACAACCCATATTGCAGGGACCACTACAGAAGTGTTAACCAAATCTCCTTACTTGCTATTTGAAGACATTGAAGTCTTCTTAAAAGGAGGAAAACCCAAAGGACTGTTAAATCCAGAAGTTTTAGATAACCCGAATTTCCAAGCATGGTTGAAAGAGGTTCGCAAATGATTACGAATTTGAAAAGTTTATTAGCCAAAGCCAGAGAAGGGCGTTATGCCGTTGGTGCGTTTAATGTTTATAACTATGAAACCATCAAAGCAGTACTTGAAGCGATCAAAGAAACTAGAAGACCAGCTATTATTGCATTTGGGGAAAAGTATCTCGAAAACATGCAACTGAAAGAAGTGGTGAATCTCGTTCGGACCATGGCGATTGGACTTGATACGGATCTTGCGATACACCTTGATCACACCAAAAACGTTGATATCATCAAAAAGGCGATTGATGCAGGGTTCACTTCCGTAATGTTTGATGGTTCAGCCTTATCTTTTGAAGAAAATGTTGCTCAGACGAGAGAAGTTGTTCATTATGCCCATCAATTTAATGTTTCTGTGGAAGCGGAACTGGGTAGTATTCAATTAGGAGATCATTCGAACGAAGATGAAGGTCATGAAATTTATACCGATCCCTCCCAAGCAAGAACCTTTGTGTTAGAAACCGATGTCGATTGTTTAGCTGTTTCGATTGGAACGGTTCATGGAATGTATAAAGGTGAACCGAAAGTTTCTGTGGAACGTTTGAAAGAAATCAATCAAGCGATTCAAATCCCCTTTGTATTACATGGTGGATCGGGAACACCGCTTTCGATTATCCAAGCTTGTATTCAAGAAGGAATTGCCAAGATTAATGTAAATACAGAAGTATCGATGACTGTGGTATCAGAGTTTCAAAAAATGATTGAGAAAAACAGTCAGGTCCATTTCTCCCAATTATCAGCCAAGGCAGTTCAAATCGCCAAGCAAACAGTTATGAAATACATGGACATGTTTATTCCTCAATTCTAGGAGGTTTCAATGAATAAACACATCATTGTCGTGGATGTCGGCACCCAAAGTATGCGAACGATTCTTTACGATCGTTTAGGGAACGGTGTTTTTACTTCCCAAAAAGGCTATTCTCCCATCTTTCGAGGGATTGAAGTGGAACAAGATCCACGAACATTTAAAGATACCCTCTATATGACTTTAAAAGAAGTCGCAAACTACATGACTCAACACCAAATTGAAGTGGATCTCATGGCAGTCACCAGCCAACGAGCTTCGATTATTCCTGTGAATCGTCACGGAAAAGTCTTGTATAATGCCATCACTTGGCAAGATCGTCGAAGCTATCTTCAATGTAGCCAAGTAAAAGAACGCTTGTCGATGGAAGCAATCTATCAAAAAACAGGCTTGCGATTAGACTCTTATTTTTCTGCACCTAAAATGTTATGGCTGAAACAGAATATGCCAGAAATCTATGAAGAAGCCTACAAAATCATCGGTGCTCAAGATTATGTCATTCAACTATTGACGAATCGCTTTGTAACCGACACGACTCAAGCGGCGAGAACCCTGTTAATGAACATTCGTACATTTGAATGGGATGATGAGCTACTCGCAGCTTTCACCATCAAAAAGAGTCTCCTTCCGGAAATCGTTACACCCGGTAGCATTGTTGGAACATTAACGAATGCAATCGTTGAAAAGACAGGTCTTTCAAAAGATATCCAAGTCATCATTGCGGGGGGAGACCAACAATGTGCAGCGGTTGGTTTGAATGTCTTACGACCGGGTACATTGGAAGCCAATATCGGAACAGGATCCTTTATCATTGCCTACGCTGAAGAACCAGTTTTTGATGAAAACATGCGGGTTTTATGTAGTGCAAGCGCCATTCCAGGAAAATGGATTGTGGAAGCGGGGTTATTAACGAGCGGAAACATCTATGCTTGGTTCCGGGAACAATTTTATAAAGATTTGCCTGAAACAGAAATACTATTCCAAACGATTAATGATGAAGTCAACCAATCCAAAGTCGGTGCCAATGGGCTTGTTTTAATTCCTCATTTTAAAGGGAGTGCAGCGCCCTATTGGAATCCACTCTCAAAAGGATTGTTCTTCAATGTGTCGTTAGAACATACTCGTGGCGATTTTGCACGTAGTATATTAGAAGGAATTGCAATGGAAATGGCAGAGAACATTGAACTGATTGGAAATTTAATCGGGTATGTGGATGTCATTCACGCAGCCGGTGGACTTACCAAGTTTTCCACATTCAATCAAATTCAAGCAGATGTCTTTAATAAAGCTGTGAGTGTTTATGATTCCGCCGAAGCGACTGCTTTGGGCGCGTTAATTGGATCATTAGTTTCCGTTGGGGAATACGCCAGTCATGATCAAGCATTTGAAGCTTTACGTGGAAAAGCAAAGAAGAAGACCTTCCATGCGAATCCCAACCATATTCCTCTGTATATCAAACTGATCCGAACGAAGAAACATTTGTATCAAGCCATCAATGATTCGCACATTTATACGTATATGACCTTAAAGTGAGTGTTCATTTGTAAACATAAATTTATTCTTAACGAACACAATAAAACATATAATAGTGTAAAAAACTTGTGAAAAGAACAAAAAATAACAAAAATATGTAAAAAAGCGCTTGCATTATCGAAATTCTTTGGTAGAATATGGATTAGTATAAAAAAAATATAAAAGGAGAAGTAAAACATGTTAAACGCATTACTTAGCTTAACAGTAACCTACAATGCAACACAAATGCTAGTTGGTCTTGTTGTCGGTGTCATCGTTTTAATCGTGATGGTTACCATGACTAAGATTCCCGCGTTCGTTGCAATCATCCTTGCAGCAGCATTGGTAGCATTAGTTGGTGGCGTCCCAGGAGGAAGCATTCCTGGAATGATTTCTGGCGGATTCGGTGGAACCCTTGGAACCATCGGGATCATCATTGAATTTGGTGTCATCATGGAAAAATTTTTCGAAGTCTCAGGCGCCGCAGAAAAAATGGCAAGAACCTTTATCAAATTATTCGGTAAAGGCAAAGAAGAATTAGCGCTTGCTCTCACAGGATTTATCGTATCGATTCCAATCTTCTGTGACTCTGCATTCGTCATCCTCTTCCCAATTGCCAAAGCAATCTCCAAAAAAACTCGGAAAAACTTAGTCATGTTAGCTGGAGCTTTAGCTATGGGTCTTGTTGTTACTCACACCATGGTTCCTCCAACTCCTGGCCCTCTAGCTGTCGGTGGATCCTTCGGCGTTGAAATTGGTACACTTATTCTTTGGGGTCTCGTACTATCCATCCCAATGACAATTGCTGGACTTCTTTACATCAAATGGGTTTCTAAGTCTATCAATATCGTTCCCAATGAACAAGGCGAGTTAGTGCGCTTAGAAGTAGCTGGAGAAAAAGTGTTCGATTTT
>Ga0116204_1000444_pt1 | contig 23510 bp, 24 predicted proteins | sample LakKivwa52mmetaG_FD_94481 | JGI IMG/M metagenome (GOLD analysis project Ga0116204, IMG submission 94481) | Anoxic lake water microbial communities from Lake Kivu, Rwanda to study Microbial Dark Matter (Phase II) - Lake Kivu water 52m metaG | ecosystem: Environmental > Aquatic > Freshwater > Lake... | reverse complement strand
GGATTACAGCATTCTTGGTCCGCTTCCGATTAAGCCATCATTGATCATGAGCGTGAAGATGACGATCATGCTGATCGTGCTGTATCTTCCTTCGTTTGTCGTCACGCTGCCGATATTGGTGGTGTATTTCTACTATGCCGGATTCAATATTCTGGCGTTATTGATTTATTTGGCGGCATTCGTCATCATTCCGCTGGTGCCGGTTTCCATCGTGTCGTTCTTGTCATATCTTATCGCCCGATTAACGGCGAAAATGCAGCACAAGAACATTGCCAACATCATCATCATGGTGGCCGTTGTCGTCGGCTATATGATTTATTCGTTTACATCCGTCGGCGATGGCAGCACCAATCCCTTGATGGGTCAGGTGGACGCCATCACGTCAATATCGGCCGTCTTTTGGCCGATGGCGTGGTTTGCCAATGCCATCCATAGCCAAAACGGGCTTGATTTGGTCTTTTTGGTGACTTCCCACCTGATCGTTTTCGCCGCGTTCGTGTTCATCGTCGGCCGTTTGGCCGTCAAGACGAATCAGCTCGGCAACGTCATCGTCACCGGCAAGAACAATCCTCATTACCGCGTCATCGAGCAAGGCGTGTTCAAGACGCTCGTCATCAAGGAGTTCCGCAAGTTCATCAGCGTTCCTTTGTATGCGATGAATAGCGGTATCGGCATTATCTTGATGCTGCTATTGGCCATCGTAAGCCTGTTCTATCAAAACGCGGTGACCGAAGTCTTACCGATGCTGGGAACCGAGGGATTTAACGCGACGATCATAGTAATCATCTATATCGGCTTCTGCGTCGCCATGACCTATACCGCGGCCATCTCGCTGTCGCTTGAAGGAAAAAATCTTTGGGTGCTCAAGAGTCTGCCGATTCCCTCTTCCAACATCATGTGGGCCAAGATCGCTTATAACGTGCTATTGGCCGTACCCGCTTCGCTCGTGGCCGTAATTCTATTCGGCATCTCGTTAGCGCTATCGCCTTGGGATACGTTATTGCTGCTCGTATGGGCCGTTTCCTTCGGACTCGTCATCAGCGTGTTCGACGGCGTCTTGAATCTTTTGTTTCCGAAACTGCAGTTTGGCAACGAAGTCGAAGTAATCAAGCAAAGCATCGCCGCCTTGTTCGCGGTGTTCGGCGGTTTCTTCTTCGTGGCCGCCAACGGGATTGGCTACTTCTTCATTAATGGTCTGTTTGGAAGCGCGGCGGCGCTCGCCCTCATCATCGCCTTCAATCTTGTTTCCGGCGGTTTATTGGCGTTATACATTCAGCGTAACGCCGCCCGCCATATCGCTAAAATGTAAAAAAGAAAACAACCCGAAGGTTGTTATTTACGCAGGTTTTACTTCATCCTCTCCATATATGAATGGATTGACGTCATAAGGGACGTTTTTTCCATAGCGGTGATTCAGCTCATGGACGAACATGCGGTTGGCTTCGAAGGCCGAATCGCCTAAGAAGGGATAGCGGACGCTTCTAACACGGGAAAGTCCTTTGTCGTAGGCAATCACGAATTCGAGTGCATCCAGCAGTTTGTCGAACAGCGACAAGTTACTCACCGCGACGCCCATCGTCAGTTCGACCAAATCGAAATCGTCTTCGTTAAGAAGATGATATGGCAGTTTCATGTCGATATGGAAACCGTCGATCAATCCTTCATGGTAGAGCGTTTTCATCTTGGATACTTCAATCCCGGTCGTATAGACGATAATCGGCTTTTTGGTGTTCGCTTTGACCAACGTCAATTCTTGGCGCAAATCTTCAAGCGAAGCGCGGAGAAACTCGCTGCCGCTGAAGACGACGTAATCGAATAGCGTCTCCTGCATTCTGATGTAGTGGATCACGTCTTCGATCAGGTAATATTCCTTCGGCTCGGAAGAAATGAGCTCCTTATGGTTGAAACAATGGAAGCAATGAAAAGCACACCCAGTCAAACCATGGATAAGTAAGACTGGGTGGCTGGTGATTTCCGCTAACGAAAGGATAAGTTTATTGTAGTATCTGATCATCTTGCAATTGCGGTTGGTCCGATTTTATCGGCTGCAAGGCGTCTTCGGTGTGGAAGCGTCTCCGCTGGGCCCAGTCGTGCCGGCGGGCTTTGCTCCAGAAATTGTAGTCGCCTTTGTAATAGCCCTTTTCATCGACGCGGATGTTCTTCCTGGCAATCATGCGCACATAGCCGATGACGCGGCTGTAGGTGGCGATGTCGTCGCTTTGGCACACGGGGCATTTATCGATGTTGTGGGCATCCTTGGCGACGATCTTCTGGCCACAGGCTAGACAGCTGGTGATCGTCGGGGTCAAGGTGATATAGTTGATTGGTTTCGTGAACAGGTTTTGGATGTAGCGGGACAAGGTGTCCGGTTCAATCTCCGATTCGAGGAAATGGTGCAGAATCGATCCCGAGGTGGCGTAGCCTTGGAACTCGGCGGCGTTTTCAATCTGCTTCGTGAAGTCGCCTTCGCTGAACGGAAGCATGCAGCCCGAGGTTAAAAAGACATTGTCGCCTTCGCCTTGGACGTAGATTTCCCGTCCGCGGGCTCGTGCCCATTTGACGTCGCTGCGGGCCAATTTGATGCCGGCGTTTTCGGCCGGGGCGTATTCGATGCCGCAGGCGACTTTGTCACGAACGATGAAATCGTTGATGACTTCGGTCATGTACTGCATCAGTTCGTGGGCATACTTCTTGCCTAGCATGTCATTCATGCCGCCGGGATAGCCGACGTTGATCAAGCCTTCGTGCATGCCGGTGACCGCGAAGACGTTGAAGTAGTTCTTCAAATTCCCGTTGAGGGCGAAGAAGGTCGGATACAGTTCGCGGTGGTTCTCGACCCAGTTGCGCTTGGCCATGTGGCCTTCTTGCATCACTTCGAGGATTTCGCGGATTTTTTCTTTCAATAACGGCTCGTCGTGACCGAATTCGATCAGCATTCGGTTCATGTTCAGGTTCAGCACTTGGATAGCCCCGACGTTACCGACCGAGGAGCCGAAGATGCCGCCGCCGGCCCGCGACAAAGTGCTTAAGTCAATGTTAAGACGGCAGCACAACGAGCGGGACACCGACGGATCCTTGCTTTTGATGTAAGGATTGAGTTTGGTGTAATGGGAATCCTTAAACGGCGCGGTGCGGAAGTTCTCGAAATAGACGCCGCCCCATAGGTACATCTTCTTAAGAAGATATTCGAACACTTCGTTATGGAAATTGAAGTCGTCGTCAATTTGCACCGTGATGAGCGGGAACGTAAGCGGGATGCCGTTTTTGGTTCCCTTGGCCATGGCGTCGATGAAGGCGATGTTAATCCTGTCAAAATAACGTGACGGGATGTCGCTGTACTTATAGGACATGCCTTCGCCGCCGACGATGACGTATTCGTGCTTGATTTCTTCTGATGGCTTGCCGAATTCGAGCGTGCAGTTGGAGAAAGCCGATTCGCTTCCGGACCTTAGCGGAAGATTCAATTCATAGATAAGCTGATACATCAGCTTGGTAAGTGTTTTGTCGGTGTAGAATTGGCCGTTACGTTCCTCTTCATACAAGTAGGAAGCCATCACGGTCGTCATCTGGGAGAGCATCACGGCGCCCGACACCTGCTGGCTCATCAAGGTAACCATGTTGCTGAAATGGCGGATTAGGGTGGGAATCGAACTGGCGGCGTCGGATTCGAGCATGTTCTTGGCGATGCTCGGCAGTCCTTTCATGGCGATGTCCTTGCACGACACCGATTGGCAATACGAGCTGAGTTGCTTGTCGTGAATGTACACGACGCCGTCATCGTACAGTTCGACGAGTTTTCTAGGCAAGATGTGTGACATTAAGTATTCTTCTTCAGCCTTGTTGGACAGGTTTTTCCTTAACAAAGGGAGCGAATAAACAAAGTTTGAGTTTTCCCGTTTCAGATAGTCGGCGCGCTTATCGTCGTCGTTTCCAATGAATTTGTTGATCAGCTCTTCCGTCGTTTTGAACATACCCATAAGCGCGTCTCCATCTCTTCCCAGGCGCTTCCAGCGGTGATTAAAAATGGTGCTGGGGTCGGAAACCACAACGGTTTCGATGACCGCGGGAAGCTATCCGGGGATAGTTTTTCCACATTATCCACAATAAAAAATGTGAATTCAAGTCCAAACCGTTTGAAAATGTTTACAATTTTCGCCACGCGGGCACTTGGAAATTTTCATAGTCAGTTTCTAGTAATTTTTAAACGCGTCGCTATCGGCGTTTCCCGTCTCCAAGTACAAAACTAGTAATGTAAGCGGGTAACAAAACCGCTTAACGGATTTTCTTGACGATTTTTTGTCTTTGGATGATTTATAATTAGGGCAACATAAACACGAGGTGCCACCCATGAGCAACGCAATAGTCATTTCGCCCGAGACGATGAAACAGCTGCTGAAGATGCAGCAAGACGAGGAAACGGCCCATCTCGTATACGCCAAATTAGCTTCCCGCATCAAAGAGGAAGACAACCGCAAAATCGTCGAGAAGATCTCCAAAGACGAAAAGCGCCACGCCAAGACGATAGCCGGTTTTACGAAACAGGACATCAAACCGCGCCTCGGCTACGTCCGCTTTTTATCGTTCATATCGAAGATATTGGGTTTCACGTACGCGATTAAGATAATGGAAAAATCCGAACAGAAGGCCCAAATCGATTACGGCAAGGTCATTGCCGAAGTGCCCCCGATTGCCTTGATCCAAAAAGACGAAGACGAGCATGAGGAACAATTGATCGGCATGCTCAACGAGGAACGATTGAACTTCGTCGGCTCGATCGTGCTTGGCATGAACGACGCATTGGTGGAACTTACAGGCGCCTTGGCCGGTCTTACTTTAGCCTTCAACGATATGAAAATCATGATTCTGTCCGGTCTCGTGACTGGTTTGTCGGCCTCTTTTTCGATGGCGGCTTCCGACTATCTATCGGCACGCGCCGAAAACGATCCCAAAGCGCTCAGCAGCGCCATTTACACGGGTGTTACTTATTTGATCACGGTTCTCCTATTGGTGTTGCCTTATCTATTATTCGTCAATAGCGTCAATCCGGCAGTCGACAAATGGATTGCCCTCGGCATCATGCTCGGGACGGTAATTGTTATCGTCGCGGCATTCAATTATTATTTATCGGTCGTCAAAGACTATAGCTTCAAAAAGCGATTTATCGAAATGGCCGGCATCAGCATCGGCGTCGCCGGTTTTGCATTCCTGGTCAGTTATTTATTGTCGTTGGCGTTAGGTATCTGATTCTGATAGCATTCGTGGCAATAGCCATAGATGGTCATGTCGTGTCCGGTGATCGTGAACCGTTCCTTTTTGGCGATGGCTTTGGCCATGTCGTCGAGATGGCAATCGATCGGGACCATTTTCTGGCATGAGCGGCAAATCATGTAATGATGATGGTCGTGGTGGTTCAAATAATAATAGGCGCTTCCTTCGAGCATGCTTTTGCCGATGATGCCTTGCTGGTGCAGCTGATCGAGGTTACGGTAAATAGTCGACAGGTTCATGGTCCCGCCGTTTAATAGGCTGTTGATCATCTCGGCGCTTAGCGGTTTGTCCGCTTTGCGGATGATATCCCAGATCAGCTCTCTTTTTTTGGTATGACGCATACTTACCTCCTGATTAACTTTTTGACTAGGGCGCCCACTAGCACGGCCGCCGCATACAAGACGACGATCGTCGCCCCGACGGGCAAACCAAGCGGATGGGCGATGAAGATGCCCAGTATGACAATGAGAAACGAACTGAAAAGCCCAATCAAAAGCGTCCCTTTGAAACTGACGCTGTATTGGCTCGAAAAGACGGTCGGGAAAATGGTCAAAGCCGAAATCATCAATACGCCGATCGTCCGGACGCCGGTGACGATGAAGAAAGCCGTCAACGCGGCCAAACCATAGTTCAGCAGCACTACTTTAACTTTGTTAAAACGGGCGTAATCGGGGTCGTAAGTGACTAATAGCAAAGCACGGTAGTTAAGCAAGACGAATAAGCCGCTGACGGCCAAAGTGACCAGCGACATCACCATTTCCAGCGTTGAAGCCGTGAAGATGTTGCCCACGAGCATGCTTTCAATCGATATATTGAAACCTTGGCCCTTTTTGACCAAAATAAGGCCGACGGCGAACGCGGTTGCCGACACGATGCCGATGGCGGCGTCGCCGTTGATGTTTTTCTTGCCGGCCAGATACTTGATGGCCAGGCTGGCGAGTATTACTAATGGAATGGCCACTATCAGCGGTTCCGCCTCTAGCAATACGCCCAGCACAATGCCCGTGAAGCTGATGTGCGCCAAGCCGTCGCCGATCATTGCTTGCTGATTCAGCACCAGAAACGGGCTGAGCAAGGCCGCGGCCAACCCTAAAGCCAAACCGATGACAATCGCCTGCTGGATGAATCCATATCCGAGAAAATCAAACATGGTGATGACCCTCGTGTTCAAACATTTTAAACTCGTCATAACTGCCGCAGAAGCGGACTTCCTGGTCGACGTACATGGTGCAGTCGCCGCTGGAGACGGCGTCGGTCAAATCGTGGGTGACGTTGATGACGGTCGCCTTTTGTTCTTGATGGATCCGTTTTAATATTTCATAGAACTTCTCACGGAACGCCGGGTCAAGTGCCGAAGTCGGTTCGTCAAAAACGATCAATTTGGGGTTGGATATCAACGCGCGGATGATGTAGACGCGCTGCTGCTGTCCGCCTGACAAATTGATCATGCTGGCGTTGGCAAGATGGGATATTTCCATCTTTTCGAGCCATGCGTTCATCAGTTCGGCTTCGCTTTTTGTCGGTTTCAGGCGCGGCTTTCGGAATCCGCTATAAATTACTTCGGCCACAGTCAGTGGCAAGTTTTTGTTAATCATGGCTTTTTGGGGAAGATATCCCATCGTGCAAGGTGTCCGCACGATGTTTCCTTCGCTTGGTTCCAGCAAATTTACAAGTAATTTGATCAACGTCGTTTTTCCGGAACCATTGGGACCGACGATATGCATAAAATCGCCCTTTTTAATTTGGAAATTCAAATGCTTGAGGGCGTAAAATGAACCAAATTTAACGGATACATCTTCAAATTTAATCAAATTAACCTACTAAAGCCAATTTGATATTGGCGATGTTGCGTTCGTATAAATCAATGTAGCTCAGACCAGAATCGAAGTCTATTTGCGAGACGTTATGATAAGCATGAAGTTCTAACAACGTCAATTCATAGCCAGTGCGCGCCAATTCGTTTTTGATTGTCGATGCCGCTTTAGGAACGATCATTTCCTCGACGAATAAATAGGATGTGCCCGCTTCCCTGACAGCATTAGTAAAATCAATCAACTGTTGACTGCCTAAATCCTCGTCGGGTTTGAAATCTTCAAATAAACCATGAATATCCAAATGATGACGGGCACCAAATAATCCCATGGCGTTATGACCGGCAAAATATAGCGTGCTTTCGTGAAGGTCATTGCTATCAAGATAAGTTATGAAATCGGTGTATGTTGAAGTCAACTCAGCTACGTAAGATGCGGCATTACTTTGATAAAACGAAGCATTGTCGGGATCAATGGTAACGATTTGTTCCAAAACGACTTCCGTCAGATCGACAATGACTAGCGGATCGACCCAGTAGTGGATCTGGTCATGTTCGTGCTCGTGGTCATGATCGTCTTCGATGTGTAAATCTTCGTCTTCGTGATAATAAGACGATAAATCGACAATGATCGTTTCATCGTTTTCCAGAGCTGATTCATTCATCCAAGTGTCGATAATCGGACTTGTATAGATAACGAGTTTTGCTTTGTTCATGGCTAAGATGTCGGCGCTGGAAGCTTCAAAATCATGCACTTCGACACCAGGAGAAAGAATCGTGTGGACACTCATTTTGTCACCGACTATCGCTTTGGCGATGTCGTATTGGGGATACATCGTGACGATGATGTCGTAAGTGGGGGCGCTGGCGCATGATGAAAACACAAGCGTCAGTGGCAATGTCAGCAGCGGGAGAAGTTTATTTTTCATGTGATACCTCAATGCGAATGATTCGCAACATCAATATAGCGCAGCCACCGTTTTATTGCAAATGATTCGCAAAAGAAAAAACGGCCTGGCGACCGCTTAATCTTTGTTGATTTTAATTTAGTTATTTATTTAAGAATAGTTTTTCGACGTATTCCCAATTAACAACATTCCAGAATGCCCCGATATATTCGGGACGACGGTTTTGATAGTTAAGGTAATAGGCATGTTCCCATACGTCAAGAGCCAAAATCGGGCGACCTTCAGCAAACGGGATATCTTGATTAGGAGAAGATGTCACTTTTAGTTTGCCATCTTTGGTTACTAGTAACCAAGCCCAACCGCTTCCGAACCGCGTTTTCGCGGCGGTGTTGAATAGTTCTTGGAATTTTTCAAATGAACCAAAATTGTCGTTGATGGCTTTGGCTAATTGCGGTAGTGGCTTCTTGGGGCTATTTGGTCCCATCACGAGCCAAAACAAATTGTGGTTAAAGACGCCGCCACCATTATTTCTAACAGCCATGCGGATGTCTTCGGGTACTGCTTCAAGATTGGATAGAAGATCGGTTAATGATTTCTCGAATAACTCAGGATGTTTGTCAAGCGCGGCATTAAGATTGTCGACATAAGCTTGATGATGTTTGCCGTGGTGGATACTCATCGTCCGTTCGTCGATGTAAGGTTCCAAGGCGTTATAGGCATAGGGTAAAGTCGGTAAGGTGTGTTTCATTTTTTGTCTCCTTTTTATGTTTTTCATACAAAACAATCTTCCCACTTATATATTTCGGTTTCAAACAATATGCTTGATTCTTTTTTTATAACTTTCGCCTCATTGTTGCTAAAATATCCATGCAAGGAGAAAAACGATGACCGACACCAAACGCGCCCAACTCATGCTTGGACTAGCGACTGCCGCCTATGTTTTCATGATCGTGATGAACACTTTGGCGATCGCCCTTCCCTTAAACGGGATGACGACCGCCGCCTTATCCGACCGCTACAACACCTTGTTCGCTCCGACGGGAATGACCTTCTCGATTTGGGGATTGATCTATTTGGCCCTTGGCGCCGATCTCGTTCAATCTTTCATTAAGTTCAAGAAACTTGGCGCAGGGCCGGATGCTAAACAGACATTCATGAAGCATGCCCTGATTGCCGTCACGTCCGCGCTTAATGGACTGTGGATCGTATTTTGGCACTACGAGCTGCTGCTATTAAGTTTGATCGACATGGTGCTTTTGTTTGGCTGTCTCGCTTACGGAAACATCATTTTAAAAAAAGCGCCCTGGCATGAGCGCTTATCGTTCAGCATCTATTTTGGCTGGATTTCCGTAGCCTTGATTGCCAACGTCGCATCTTACATCGTCAGTTTCGGTGTCAATTGGAATAGCGTCGGCGCCGTGCTGCAAACCTTCTTTGTCATCATCATCGCCGGGCTAGCCGGCGCTTTGACGGTATATTTACAGAAAGATCTTGCCTATGGGGCCGTATTCCTATGGGCTTTGGCGGGCATCATGATCCGCCACCTCGACCCAGCCCAGCTTGACCGCGGCTATATCAGCGTCTACGAAGCCGCCATCGTCGCCGCCGTGTTCGTCGCTTTGGGCATGCTGGCGATGCTGTTTGTCCCCAAATTATTGAAGTTAATCAAGAAAAAATAACTATTTGGCCTTTCGAAGCCCGACGGCTTCCTTGACATCTTGAACGAAGATAATGCCACGCCCCGGTTCCTCGATGCGCAGTTCTTTCTTGATGGCGTCGACGATCGTTTCGGTAATGATCGCGTCGGTGACGATGAGCAGGATTTCCTTTTCCGGTTCGATGGCCATGTTGAAGACGCGTCCGGTTTCATGGATGCCGGACCCGCGGGCGTTGATAATCGTGCCGCCGGTGGCCCCCTCTTTCTCGGCGACCCGCATGGCGAGTTCGGCGTTTCCTTTGTCGACGATGACGAATATGGCTTGGTTTTTCACTGCTAGTTCCTCACTTTCGTGTTCGTGCTTATAGTTGTAATCGCCGGTACCCAAAAAATGGGAAACGTCGATTGAAAAGGCAATTCCGTGGTTCGGTTTGGTGAGTTTAAGCTCATGTTCGAACGAACTCATGGCATTATTGACGATCAGACTGTTCTCCGTCACCATTAAGACGATTTCCTTACGGACATGATCCAGTTCCAATAGGCGAAGCAAGGGGCGTTTTAACGTTCCCCGTCCCAAAACGATCGTCGCCCCTTTGACCCCGACCCGTCGGCCGATGCGGATGGCGCGGCTGCCTTGCCCTTCATTGACGATGACGACAATTAGCTGCCAAGCGTATCGTCGCGATTCATTTGACATGACGAACTCCTCCTTTGCGAGAATAGATACGATATACGATGCCAAGGATTTCCAGCGTGATGATCGGGATGATGGCCACAAGCGATATCATGCCGAAACCGGCGACAAGCTGCTCCGGACCTTGGATGGTCACGGCCGCTCCTTGGACAAACGACAACACGAAACTGACAATAATAGGTCCAGTCGCCACCCCGCCGGCATCAAAAGCGATAGCCACGAAGATCTTCGGGGTGAAAAACATCAAGGCAAGCGCCAAAACCAACGTCGGTATCAATAGGTGCCACAATTGAATCGATGGAACATACAGCCGCACCATCGTCAGCACGATGGCCAATCCGACCCCGACGGCCAATGCGACATAAACGGCTTTCGGCTTGATGTAGCGGGCGGTGACGTCGCTTATTTGCTGCGTAAGCACATAAACCGCCGGTTCGGCGATAATCGTCAAAGCGCCGATGAGAAAGGCGATGATGAAGATGAGCCACGGCCGCGGCAGCGAGGCGAGCATGGCGCCATAGTCGTAACTTATTTCCATGAAGCCGCCATTAACGCCCAACAAGAACACGAATAAACCAATGAAGGTATAGACGAATCCTTTGGCAATACGAGAAAAATACTGCTTTTTGAGTTTAAACCTTGTCGCGTTTAACATCCAGAAAAGGATGATCATCGGTGCGATTACGATAAAGGTTTCCAGCAATAACGTCGGCGTTGCTTTCATAAAAGAAGCGAAAATAGAAGGGGATGGAACCGCGCCTTCCCCGACCCCGGGAAATGTCATGCCTTTGAAAAACAAGTTCAGGATGAGCATGGCGTAAATCGGACCGGTCGAAGCAATCGCCACAAGCCCAAAACTATCCTTTTCCGACGCCTTGCTGTCGCTTCTTAACGCGGATATGCCGAGCGCCAGCGCCAATATGAACGGCACGGCAAACACGCCCGTGGTCGCCCCGGATGCATCGAAGGCCAAAGCAAGAAACGCGCCGTCAGAAAAAAGCGCGAGGCCGAAAAAGCCTCCGTAGAGAATCAGGAGCACGATGTATAGAGGCCATCCGTATATAATTCTCAAAAACCCGATGGCGACCATGATCGCCATACCGATGGAAACGATGATAATCACGATTGAAGTCGAAAGTGCCGAGGCTGAAGCGGCGTCAATCTGATTGGAAAGAACGAGCAAACCCGGCTCGGCGATGGAAACGAAGAAACCGAGCAATAAACCACCAAGTATTACTTTCCATAGATGATTCGCCTTGATGATCAGTCTGCCGATCAGATGCCCCAAAGGGGCAATCGCCAAATCGACGCCAATCAAAAACAAGGCCATTCCGATGATCACCAATAACGTTCCGATGCCAAACTGCCCTATTTGAATCAAAGAAAACGGGGTAAGAAAAAAATGGCTCGCCGTCATAATCAAGACGACGGGAACAAGCGATAGCAATACGGATAATAGGCGTCGGGATAAGATGTTCATGATTGTCGATACAATTCTAACATCACCAAGTTAATTGTTCATCGGTAAGCATAAAACTTCTTACCTTTGGCAAAGTCGGCTATAATTTTATGAGAGGAATCCATATGCATCCATTCTTACAAAGTTTAATTACTTACGGCTTGACATTAGTCGTTTTCCTGCTTGTCGATCTGGTGTGGCTAACCAAAATCGCCCCGCAATTCTACCGTAAAGAGATTGGCCATCTAATGGCGGAAAAGCCTAACGGCATCGCCGCGATCGTCTTTTATTTATTATTCGTAATCGGCATGGTCGTGTTCGTCGGTTATCCGACTTATGTTAGCGGACAGTGGTGGCAAGCGCTCCTATATGGAGGTGCCTTCGGTATGTTCACCTACGCCACTTATGACTTAACTAACCTCGCCACCCTTAAGAAGTGGCCGGTCAAATTGACCATAATCGATATCGCCTGGGGTACGTTCATTTCCGGTGCCACCTCGGTTATTGTTTTCTTCCTCTTAACCTTATTCGGAGTGTAACAAATGATTTTCTTTTATCAATTCATCGTACCCGTTCTCGTCATTTTCGTTTACTTTTCCGTTTTGTATCTCGTCGCCGAAAAGAAGCATAACTACAGCATCGTCGACATCGGCTGGGGCGCCGGGTTCGTTCTTGTCGCCTTGACGGCTTCCATCATTCAAAAACTGCTGTTTGCCACGCTGTCGGCCACGGCCATTTTTGTTTTAGTGGTCACCATATTCTGGGGACTAAGATTATCAAGTCACATTTATAAACGCAACCACGGAAAACCGGAAGATTTCCGCTATACCGCCATGCGCGAACGTTATTCGAAAATGAAATATCCGAAGTTGCAAGCTTATGCCCGTATCTTCCTTAGTCAGGGCATGTTCATGGCGCTGATCTCGATTGTCTTGTTAGTCGGCATCAGACAAAATAGACTGCTTAGTGATGTATGGCATTACGGCTTATTGGCGCTTGGTGCTTTGTTATGGATTACGGGCTTTTTGTTCGAATCGATCGGCGATGCTCAGTTGGCCAAGTTCCTCAAAGATCCTAGCAGCAAAGGCAAGATCATGGATCGCGGCTTGTGGCGGTATACGCGACACCCGAACTACTTCGGCGAATCGCTGATGTGGATTGGAGTCGGAATCAGCACCCTTTCGGTCATGTACGGCTATGTCGGATTGATCAGCCCGTTTGTGATTACCTGGCTGCTCTTATTCGTTTCCGGCGTCCCGTTACTCGAAAAAGCGATGATGAAACGACCCGGTTTCGCCGAATATGCCAGCAAAACCTCGATATTTTTCCCTTGGTTTCCAAAGAAAGGCAAGTAAGGATTAGATTATGAAAATGCACATTGTAACTGACAGCACCTCCGAAATTTCGCAAAAAGAAGCCGCCGAACTGGGAATTACTGTCACCCCGCTGCACATCGATATCAATGGCAAGGATTATATCGACGGCGTTACGATCACCAACAAAGATTTTTTTAATTTTCTCCGCACCGCCAAAGTGCTGCCCAAGACATCGGCGATCAATCCAGCCACTTTCGTCGAGGCATTCTCCACGTATGAAAAAGACGTTCCTGTTTTAGCGATATTGCTTTCCGGCGATATCAGCGCCACCTTCCAATCGGCCGTCATCGCCAAGGAAGAATTGAAAGACCGCGACATCACCTTAGTCGACTCCAAACTGGTGACGCTTGGTCTAGGCGCAATCGTTCGCGCGGCCGTTCAGTTCCGCGACCAAGGAAACGACGTCGCCACTATCGTCACCAAAATCAAGGAAATCAGCGAACGGATCGTTTTGGAAGCCGGATTTAATGATTTACGATATTTAGCGATGGGCGGTCGCATGCCTAAAGCCGTCGCCATGGTCGCCGGTTGGATTAACCTGCGCCCGATCATCGGCGTCAAAAACGGCAAGATCCACCTTATCTCAGCAACCATCGGCATGTCGCGGGCCATGGGCCATATGATCAAAAAACTGGCGGCGAGCGATGTCGATGACACACTGCCGCGCTTCATCGCCCATTCCGACGCCCCGGACATTTTTGAAAAGTTCCAGCGGCTTGTCAAAGCGGCCAAGCCGGATTTTCCCATCGACAATCCAAGTTTCGTCGGCATCACCGTCGGCTCCCACGCCGGACCCGGATGCGTCGGTCTCGTCTATTTCACCAAAAAACCCGAATAAATTACGGGATTTAGGCCAATCAGAGGTTTTCGCGTCTATGTACAGTAGTCAATGATGTGAAACATTGAGTGATGACCCCAAGACGAGCGAGTCTGGGGGTTACTCTTTATAATGTGGCGATTTGTTCAGATTCCACCTCGTTGGGCGTTTTGTAATATAGGACCGACATCGGGGTGTCGTTGCTGCGTTTTAAGTACCGAGAACCTTGAATCCTCAAATCATTAAGGTTGAAGAACTTAAGGTATTGGTAGAAGCGTTGATTGTCGTTACGGTGACTGCGTTCGACTTTGCCGTTGTGGCGGGGCGTGTGGTCACTCACCGCATCATCGGCATCACTAGTGGTGGTCAAGGACTCGTGTTCCGGTGCCTAGGCGATAACCTGATGGCCGAGACATGCCCGGAATCTGGCTGTACTCTATCAAATTCCGATTATGTCGGGGAAGCCGACGTGTTAGGCAAAGTCGTGGCCAAATCATTACCGCTTGGAAAAGCGTATCGTTTCCTGTCGAACCCGGTAACCATGTTACTGCTCGTTCTGCTTCCGCTAGGAATATTAGTTGTTTTGTCTTCAATCGATTTTGTGAAAGCTTTGAAGACGAAGGAAGAAGCACCCACCAATGCAATCAATCTCACCACAGATGAGATCAATGAAATAAAAGAATCAGCGCGAAAAGCGATTTTGGAAGAATTGCAGAAACCGAAGGGAGATAACACACCACATGAATAAGGAAAAACTACAGCGGCATCGCATATTTGCCGTAAAGTACGATATTCCGCTAACGATACTTGTCATCGGTGTCATCGTACTCAGTATTTTTGGAACGCAGACGATTATTTCGGCCATTGAAGGTTTTGAACTGTCAGTCACGTTGGGACAAGCGATTCTATTATATGCCGGAGCCATCATTGCCTTACTAATCACCATCGCCATATTAATGACAATCCGCACGTATTATATTCGTCACCGTCGCTATAACGAAGACATCTTCACCAGCGACCGCGGTGTCTTCAGCGAAAAATTGTTCATTGATGCCATTGCAAGAAAAACACCACGTTTCCTCAACAATGCCGCTATCATCGCCTTCTCGATTTTCGATTTGAAGAAAACGGTCCTGAACTTATTCGGCTACAAGATGGTCGCCCAGATCGCCGGAGGCATCTCGAGCACGCTCATTAATCGTTACCAAGGCAAAGCGAACCATGACGTCGTCTATGGTTTCGACTACAACGAAAACTTCCTGCTGTTCCTGCCGTTCAACAAAGGAATGCCGGAAATCGCCGAAGAAATCGGCCGTCTCAACGAAGCGATCCAAAAGACGATCAACGACAACGGACTCAACATGGACATCAATATCTTCTTTGGCATCTATGTCCATGACAACGCCAACATATCACCATACGAAATGATCCGTCGGTCGCTTATTGCTGCTGATTTCGGCCTTCGCAACAAGATCAATACCAACCAGTTCGAAGAATACATGCTCGATGCCAATCAGACCGACCTTGCACTAAGCAAGGAAATCAACGCTGCTATCGAAAACAAGGAGTTTGAGATATTTTACCAACCAAAGTTTGATATCAAACTCAACCGCTTCTATGGTTCTGAGGCTTTAATCCGCTGAAACCACCCGACGCGTGGACTTCTGTACCCATCTTCCTTTATCCCATTCGCCGAACGAAGTGATTTAATAACTAAGATTGATCGTTATGTCATCGAACATGTGTGCCAAGCCATTGCATATTGGAAAGAAAAGTCGATGCGGCTCCTATCGGTGTCCGTCAATCTATCACGACGCAGTCTCTATCAAAGCGATTTACTGGATTTCGTCAATGAAACACTCAAAAAGAACAAAGCCAATCCTCTCCTATTGGAATTCGAATTGACCGAGTCCACCGCTTCGCGCGATCTCTTGTTCGTCTCGTCAATAATCAAGCGATTCAAGAATATCGGTATCAAGGTATCCATCGACGACTTCGGGACCGGTTATTCGTCATTAAGCTATCTTAAGAAGATGCCTTTCGACACGATGAAAATCGATAAATCGTTCTTCGATGACATCGAAGTCGACAAGAAAGCCCGCGATGTCGTTAAAGCCATGATTGACGTCGCCTTGGCATTAAACGTCTACGTCGTCGCCGAAGGCATCCAGACGCTCAAGCAGGTGCAACTATTGAAAGTCATGGGCTGCCACGCGGTCCAAGGATTCTACTATTCGCATTCGCTCGCCCGTGAGAAATACGAGCAATTCCTAGTCGAAAATAAAGTCGAAGGAGAGAAAACAGCATGATTCTGATTCTTGGATCGTCCCAAGACGACATTCTTTATTTCGTCAATCGCATGCATGTGAACTCCGAAGAGGAGATCGCCCACCACACCAAAGTGTACGTCGGCGAGTTTTCACGGCAGCAAGTCGTCGTCGCCCACACCGGCAACACGATGATGATGGCTTCGATGATGGCCGGCATCCTAATTGAAAAATACCGTCCTTATCTTGTCATCAGCGTCGGCCACGCCCATTCGATCAGCCCGAATATCAAACAGGGCGAACTCTTTTTGGCCGAGCGTATTTACCTTGGCCAGGTCGACTTGACTCCAATCAGCGCCAAACTGAAATTCGGCCAAGTTCCGGGCGCTTCCCTATTCCTCCATTCGGAGGATATGTGTCTCAACATCCTTGAAATGCACAACAATCGCGAAGCCAACGTCAAGATGACGCGCGGGTTCATCATGTCATGCAATATGCTGATGACCGACCGCGAAAAAGTCAATCAGATGGTCAAAGAACTATACCACGGTTTTGACAGCATCATCGCCATGGATACCGAAGTCGGCGGAGTCGCCGTCGCTTGTCAGTTGTTCGATGTCCCGATCGTTTGCCTTAAATCGATTACATACGAAGTCGGTAACCGCGAGCAGTTCATCGTCCGCGAGCGCATCGGCGTCGAAATGACCCCGATCATCGGCAATCTGATCGGCAACCTGTTCATCGAACTGGCCAGCCAAGAACAATTAGGTTAGTGACCACATATACTTACAAAAGCTCTTCCAAAGAGCTTTTTGTTTTATCAAAACCGATAACGATATTTTCAAGCAACTTTAAATGATTTAAGATGGAAATATGAAGAAAATGGAAACGAAAAGACTCATATTGCGTCCGTTCGAGATGAGCGATCTGCCCCAGTTTTACGCCTATGCCAGAAAACCCACCATTGGACCGAGCGCCGGATGGAAGCCGCATGGCTCAATCGAGGAATCACTCGACATCTTGAAGAAATTCGTGTCCGAAGACACGATATGGGCCGTGGTCCTAAATGCGAATAACCGTTTGATCGGCTCGATCGGACTCCATGTCGACCGTCATCGCCTTAACCCGAAGGCGCGTTCGCTCGGCTATGTGCTCGATGACGAATTTTGGGGTCAAGGCATCATGGTCGAAGCGGCTAACCGCATCATTCGTCATGGTTTCGAAGATTTGGGACTCGATTTGATCAGCGTGACCCACTACCACACCAATTACCAATCCAAACGCGTGATTGAGAAATGCCGTTTCCAATACGAAGCCACCTTGAAAATGGCCACGCTACGCTATGACGGCGTGCTGTTCGACGACGTGATGTATGTCATCACGAAAGAACAATACCAGGAAATGAAAAATCCCGACAAATGGGATTAGTAGTGACGTTTATACCAATCGGCGGCGGCGCTTAATTCGCCGCTTGAAAGCATGTGGCCATGCGAGAACCAATTAAGTTCGACCGCGGCTCCGGCTTTTTTTAATTGTTCGGTCAGTCGCTTGGTGCTTTCGAGAGGGCAGAGCGGGTCATCGGTGCCCGCGCCGATGAAGACGGGCGTGTTTTCAATGGCTGGCAGCTTGTCGATTTGTCCGGCACTCAAGGGATGCAGCAAGATCGCTCCGGCTAGGGAATGCGGGAAGCGGAGCAGATGGCTGGCGGCCAGATTGGCTCCGTTAGAATATCCGAAGGCGACGATGCGGCTGCGGTCGAGGGCATAGACATGCGCCGCCCAATCGATGAATACCGCCAAATCGTCGGTCCGTTTGACTAAATCCTTTTCGTCGAATATTCCGGGCGCCAAGCGGCGGAAATGACGCGTCTGGCCGTTCTCGATCACCTCGCCTCGCAGACTTAGCAGCGATGCCGTCGGATCGATTTTGGCGGCGATTTCGATTAGATCTTTTTCGCTTCCGCCGGTACCATGCAACAGTAAAAGCGTCGGGCGCTTTGGTTGACCTTGTTTAAAAATATGAATGCGTTCCATACCCATATACTAACGCCGCTGAATTATTGTGGTGCCGAATATGCTCTTATTATTTCTTTTTCAGGTCGCGCAGCTTTTCCGGCGGCGTATCAAAACCAAGCGTGCCGCCCGGATTCATGATGTTGTCAGGATCGAAATGGCGCTTCAGGGCTTTAAAGACAGAATACTCTGTCTTGCCGATCGAGCCTTCGAGCCACGGACCGAACATTTTTCCGATGCCGTGATGATGGCTCATCGAGGCACCCGAAGCCTGAATGGCGTCGAGGATGCCGCTATGGTATTGCATGTAATCGCTGATGTTGTCCATCTTGGTAATGAAGATGAAGTAAAGATTGGCTCCTTGCGGATAGGCATGCGACAAGTGCGTCGTCACGATCGTGTCCGGTCGCGAATGACAATAAGCGCGCACCGATTGGTGTACTTTTTCCATATTCGACCATAAGACGCTGCATTCTAACGTGTCGGTCAAGATGCCGAAATCCTGCATTGTATCTCGTAGATACGGGTCGGTGAAACGGCCTCGTTCCCACGAATCGGTGACGATGCGGGTCAGGCTATGGCCCCCGTGTTTACGGGCGACGCGCCTGATGCTTTTGGCGACATTGGCGGCGTATCCTTTTTCCCCTTCGCTCCAGCCGAGGAACAGGCAGCGTTTCATCGCTTCCATGCCCCACATTTTGAACAAGGGGGCTAACGCCGATTCGTCGACGTTATAAAGCCGCAGCATCACGTCGGTTTCCTCTTCATCCGACAAACGGAACACGGAGGCAAAGCCGGCTTCGCACTGCATCATTTCGCGCGTGGCCGCCATACCGTCTTCCCATGACTTGAATATATATGAGAATTTTCTTCGATTCTGTTTCGTGAGACGGAAAATCCGCAAGGTTACTTCGGTCAAGACACCGAATGTTCCTTCACTGCCCATCATGATGTGATTCAGCGACGGACCGGTCGCTTCGCGTGGATAGGGAGAAGTGACGATGGGACCGATCGGGGTGGCATACTTCTGGTCGAGGACCATGTCTTCGATTTTCCCGTAGTAGGTGCTGTTTTGCCCGGCGCCGCGGGTGACGACCCAGCCGCCGACCGAACTGTATTCAAACGATTGGGGGAAATGGCCGCACGTATATTGACGTTTGGCACCATAACGTTTCGGCGCTTCGTTTAAAGCCCGTTCGAGATCAGGACCGCTCATGCCCGCTTCGACGGTTATCGTCTGGTCGGTTTCGTTGAACTTGATGACCTTGTTGTAGCGAAGGCGCATGTCGAGGGATATTCCGCCTTTCATGCATTCGACGCCGCGGGTGACGCTCGATCCCCCGCCGTAAACGTAAACGGGTATTCTTTCTTTGGCGCAATAGGCAACGATGGCTTCGATTTGCTGGCGACTGTCGGGATAAATGACGGCATCGGGCAAGTTCTCAATGATTCTTTGGCGCATTCTAAGAACATCGAACATCGTTTTGCCATAAGCGACGCTTAAACGGGCATAATCGTCCGTTCGGACATAATCGGTTCCGACGATAGCTTCAAAAGCGTCGACGTGACGCGCTTCGATTTTGGAAGGGACGTCATACTTGACCGTTTCAAAGCCGAGATCGCCGTCGTATTTTTTGAAATCTTCGTCGGTGAGATGGAATTTTTCCTTCAATGCTTTATATAGCGTTTCTTTTGGCCAACGATGGTAATTTTGATCGCCCCAACGGAATATCGAGCGATAGGAATTGCTCGGAGCCGATCGATCGATCCAAGAAGGCGAAAATCCTTTGTATGGTTTATTTGACATCGGCGGACACCTTCTCTTTCTCAAATGCCCTTAATTCGTAATATAGCGGCCGCAGGGCTTTGTATATCTTGGTGTACACTTTCTCAAATAAACGGCGATAGATGGCATGGACGTCAGGCTGCGGTTCATACGTCTTGACATAATGGACCATGCCTTTGATGGCGTCTTCGTATGACGGATATACCTTCATGGCGACGAAGGCGACGAGCGAACTGCCTAAACCGCACGCTTCGTACGTTTGGATCTTTTTGACGGGAAGGCCGAACATGTCGGCGGTGATTTGGCAAATCTCGTCGCTTTGCGATCCGCCGCCGGAAACGGTCAAAACCTTAATCGGAACGCCGGTGCGTTTTTCAAGGTGGCGCATCCCTTCGACCAGACCAAAGCCGATGCCTTCGATGATGGCTTTATATATATGGATGCGCGTATGTTCGCCCGAAAAGCCGATGATGGCCCCTTTGGCCTCCGGATTCTTTAGTAACGGAGCCCAATAAGGTTGCAGCAATAAGCCGTTAGAACCGGCTGGAATCTCTTTCAGCCGCTGATTAAGCAAATGTTCGGGACTGACTCCAAGACGAGGCGCTTCCTGAACTTCCTTCGCGGCGAATTCCTTCTTGAACCAGCTGACCATCCAGTAGCCGCGGTAGATTTGGATTTCCGGATTGTAAGTCGTCGGAATGACACCGGGATAGGCCGGCATGAATTGAACCGGCTCGACGTATTTGGTCAATGTCGTTTGGATCGTGGCCGTCGTCCCGAAACTGAGCGAAGCCATATCGGGAGCGACGACTCCAGTGCCCAATGTTTCGCATCCTTTGTCCGATCCGGTCGCGATCAAGGGAAGACCGACGGCGATACCAAACTCGCGAAAAGCGTTTTCGCTAATCGTGCCTAAAACTGTACCCGGGGGGACGATGTCTGGTAATTTAGACATCGGAACGTTAAAGATGGAAAACTTGATGTTGCTCGGCTGATACCAAACTTTGTTTTTATAATCAAACGGAATATGTCCGATCTGAGATGCGCTGGAATCAATTATCTTTCCAATCAGCAACGAAACCATATAAGTGGAAAACATGACGTATTTATGGGTTTTCGCCCATAAATCCGGCTCGTTTTCAATCAGCCAATTACTCTTGGTGATTTTGCGCTGATCCTCAAGCGCCTCGCTCATGCCGGCAACGGCAAAGGCCGTACGTGATAAAAACGGCAGCGGCTTTTCGCATTTGGCTTGCCGCTCGTCGAGCCACACGATGATGTCGCGAAGCGGATTTCCTTGTTCGTCGAGGCACACGCACGTATCGCGGATGGTCGTGATGGTGACGGCGATGATGCGCGCGGCCAAATCGGAATTATTCTCGTGAATGGCTTTCGACACTTCGCTCAAAGTCTGGCGGTACACCTCGGCTTTTTGTTCGGCGTAACCGGGTTTGAGCGAATAATAGGGAACAAACGATTTTTGCTCCTTGGCCATGATGTTGCCGTGGGCGTCGACTAGAAGGGCGCGGATGCTTTGGGTGCCGCAGTCGAATGTCAAAACCAGTGGATCTGAATGCATATCATGCTCCTTTTGGTATCGATGATGTCGTGATGATCGATACGCCGGTCTCAGCTACATTTTCAACGATAACCGTTCCTCTTGGCAATGGTTCGGATATGACAATATCCTTCAATTGCCTCATGATCGTCCCGATCAGGCGTTTGGGAACTTCGCCTGAAGTTCGTACGCTGACGAGCGGCTTATGCTCAAAAGTGGTTTTTACGCTTGTGGTGAGCGTCCTTAACGGTTCATGCAATTCCTGTATCGCAAACTTTGTTCCCCGGGCGCATAGTTGGCCAATAACCCTATTTGTTTCCGGGTCGATTTGAAGATGGCATGAATTCGGGCACACGATGCAGACGATGTCTTTCATTCGCTATCCTCCATCGTTAGAACAATCGATTCGATTGGTTCGTATTTCGATAAATCGGCTTGGAAGCGCTCCATTTCCGGCGGTCGCAGATGCTTATATTTACGCTCAAACGCTTTATGTCCGTTTACCAATAAGCGAACTGTTTTGTTTTCTTGGCAAGCGGCCACCCTGAAGTAGAAGATGATATCTTTCCGTGATTTCTCAATGGCAATATGCGATGGAACAACATAAAGGAAATCATTGTTCGCGTTTATCTCCACAAGAGTACGCTTTGGCACTTCGATACCTAAAGCCGATTTTGCGGCGATGACGCCCGTTTCGGACACCATGTCGGCGACGTCGCTGACATGAAGGGCGTTGCCGCAGCTATAGACGCCGGAGACCAGCGTTTCCAATCCCTGGTCGACGTAAGGTCCTTTGGTACGATTGTTGATGGGGACGGACAGTTGTTCCGCCATTTCGTTTTCGGGCAATAGGCCGACCGACAAGATGAGCCCATCGCAGTCGATATGCTGTTCGGTTCCGATAATGACGCGCATCCTTTCGTCGACTTTGGCGACATCGACTCCGATCAATCTTTCATGTCCGTAGACTTTGGTCACTGTCATCGATAAATATAAAGGTATCGCGAAATCGTCGAGGCATTGCACGAGATTTCGCGTCAGTCCGGACGGAGTTGACTTGATTTCATATACGCCGATGACGTGTCCGCCTTCAAGCGTGATGCGGCGCGCCATGATCAATCCAATGTCGCCGCTTCCCAAAATCACGCAGCGCTTCGTCGGCATCTGCCCGAGGATGTTCATGTAATATTGGGCGCTTCCGGCGGTGAGCACTCCGCTCGGATTCGTGCCGTGGATGGCGACTTGCTTGCCAGTCCGTTCGCGACACCCGGTCGCCAAAATGAGGCGGCGGCCTTGAACATGCTCGATTCCTGTGCGGGTCACCATCGTCAGATGGAACACATCGTTCTCACGAGCGATTTTGGTCACAAAAGCCAAGGTGCGTATTTCGACTTGATGCCCTTTCAATAATTCGATTTCCCGTTCGGCATATTCAGGACCAGACAATTTTTCTTTATAGCGAGTCAGACCAAAACCGTCGTGAATGCATTGTTTCAGGATCCCGCCAAGTTGCGCTTCGCGTTCGATTAGTAGGATGGATTTGTCAGTGCCGTTATAGGTAGATGCCGCGGCGAGCCCGGCCGGACCGCCGCCGATGACGATTAGATCATAAATGGCCATAGGTTTCACCTTTGGTCGGGCGGATCAGTACTTGGCCATGACCCTTTTTGAATATCTGGTCGTAAGGCAATTTTGTTTGCTCGTGTATTATTTGAGTCACCAAAGGACCGCAGAATCCGCCTTGGCAGCGGCCCATGCCGGCGCGGACACGCCTTTTGATTCCGTCAAGGGTGGGAACCGATAGCGGCCGGTTCAGCGCGGCGATGATTTCCCCTTTGGATATTTCCTCGCAGCGGCAAACGATTTGGCCGAAATCGGGGTTGGCCGAGATATATTTC
>Ga0116204_1000443_pt1 | contig 23549 bp, 18 predicted proteins | sample LakKivwa52mmetaG_FD_94481 | JGI IMG/M metagenome (GOLD analysis project Ga0116204, IMG submission 94481) | Anoxic lake water microbial communities from Lake Kivu, Rwanda to study Microbial Dark Matter (Phase II) - Lake Kivu water 52m metaG | ecosystem: Environmental > Aquatic > Freshwater > Lake... | reverse complement strand
GAGATCACCACCGAGCATCCTGTCCTGGACGAACATGTTGTCACCTGGTTCGAACAGGAGCAGCGTCGCTTGGGATATGCACCCAAGTTTATGCTTTTCAACAAAATATCCACCATCTCCAAACCCGCAGAGGAGGAAAAGTGAAATATAACTTCAGCGAAAACATCGCCATAAACAGCATGCTGAATCAGGTCATTGGCTGCATCACAGAACTGGCCGAAAGCCAGGTTACCCATATCAGGAATCTGACAAAGATCGGAGAGTCGCTATCATCCGAGACCGATCTGAACAAGATTTTTGATATGATCATGGATGAGGCAATCCACTTTACAAATGCAGACGCTGCAACGATCTATGTAGTTTCGGAAGATGGAAGAAAACTCGCCTTCGAAATTGTTTATACCGGCACGTTGGGTCTCCGAATGGGAGGCTCGCATGGCATTGTAAACTGGCCGGCAATAGAGTTGTATGATCCTGAAGGAAAGCCATATTTGAACAGGATTGTGACCAGTGTGTTTCACACCAAGAAATCCCTTAGTTTTGATGATGTATATGAAACCAAGGATTATGATATCTCCGGAACGATAAAAACAGACAAGGCCAATAACTACCGCTGCAAATCCATGCTCTCCATCCCCCTCAAGAATCATGAAGATGAAGTCCTCGGCGTTCTTCAGGTCATCAATGCCATGGACAAAGACGGCAACATCATCTCTTTTTCGGAAGAGCACAGCACGATGCTGAACTCGCTGGCATCACAGGCAGCCATCTCGCTTTCCAACAGGCACTTGATCGCCGGTTTGGAAGACCTCTTGATGCAATTTGTCCGCAGCATTGGCAGCGCTATCGGCAAAAAATCCAAATATACCTATGACCATATTGACCGGGTTGCCAACATGACAGACATGATAGCATCCAGGATAAATGAATGCAAAGAAGGCAAATATGCCGATTTCGAATTCACAGTTGCTGAACTCAAAGAGCTCTCGATGGCAGGCTGGCTGCACGACGTTGGCAAGATCACTACTCCGGAAGCTATCATGGACAAAAGCGTCAAGCTGGAAAAGATCGTGGATCGCATTGTCGTTATCGAGCAGCGTTTTGAGATCCTCAGCATCCTTCTGAAACTTTTACAAAACTCCCTGAGCCCCGCTGATTTCGACAATCTGCTCAAAACAAGGATCGATCCGCAATTGAATGCAGAAAGCTATCCAGCTTTCCTTGATGCAGAGCTGAAGTTCCTTAAAAACATCAATGTAGGTGGAGAATTCCTCCCGGATGCCGATTTTGAACGCATCGAACGCCTCGCAAAGATCCAGATCGAGCATGAGGGCAAGACCTATTTACTGATTGATGAAAACGAAAAACGCAATCTCCAGATCAAGAAAGGCACCTTCCTGCCGGAGGAAATGGATATCATGTCTGCCCACGTATCCGTCACATGGGATATGCTTTCGCAGCTAACCTTCCCCAAGAAATACAGGAACGTTGCCTTCTATGCAGCAGCCCACCACGAAAAACTCAATGGCAAGGGCTATCCCCGCGGTCTTTCAGCCGAGCAACTTCCGCTTCAGGCCAGGATCATTGCAATTGCAGATATCTTTGAAGCACTTTCATCAGCCGATCGTCCCTATAAAAAACCCAAAAACCTTTCCGAGTGCCTGAAGATCATGTCCTTCATGGTCAAGGACAGCCATCTGGATGCCGACCTCCTGGACTTCCTGTTGGATTCCGGGCTCTATCTGGAATTTGCCCAGCGCTTCATGCACAAGGATTTCATTGACCAGATCAACATTCCAGCCCTCAAGGCGATCTATCATCCGGCTTAGTTGGATTGGTCAAATACATTTCAGAAAAGACCCTGGTGAATATCTCTCATAAGATTTTTTTAGCACCGCTGGCTGGCTACACCGATCAGGCCTTCCGCCGGTTATGCAAGAGCTTCGGAGTGGATTTCCTGGTCAGTGAGATGGTTTCATCCGATGGTCTGATCCGGGATTCACACAAGACCTTTCAGTTTATCTCCTATACAGAGGAGGAGCGTCCTTTCGGGGTGCAGATCTTTGGTTCTGATCCACTCACCATGGCCAAAGCAGCCGGGTTCCTTCTGTCTTATCAACCGGATTTCATTGATATCAATATGGGTTGCCCGGTAAAAAAAGTCATCAAGCGGGGTGCTGGCAGCGCTCTGATGAAAGAACCGGAAAAGGCAGCCAGCATCGTCCGCGAGGTGAAGCAGGCCCTATCAGGTGCCATCCCGCTTTCCGTCAAGTTTCGCAGTGGCTGGGATCACAATTCTTTGAACTATATGGATTTCGGTCTCATGTTGCAAGAGGCGGGAGCGGACTTCCTCTGTCTGCATCCCCGCACCACCAAACAGATGTTTTCCGGCCAAAGCAATTGGGATCATATCAGCAACCTGAAACAACAGATCGCGGTCCCTCTGATCGGAAATGGGGATATTACAAGCCCGGAGGATGCTCAAAGGATGTATCAGGAAACGGGTTGCGATGCTGTCATGATTGGCCGGGGAGCTTTGGGAAAGCCGTGGATTTTCAGTCAGTTAAAGGAGTTTGATCTCAAAGGTGACTATTCTGCCTTAACGCATCAGACCCTCTTCGAAACCTTGTTCAAACATCTCGATCTCGCACTGGAAAACAAAAGGGAAGCGCTTGTGGTAAAAGAAATTAGATCTCAGTTCTGTTTTTATACCAAAGGCCTCGTGGGAGGGGCGGAACTCCGTAATCAGATCAACCATTGCCCGGATATCAAAACCCTCAAGGAACTCCTGAGCAGTTACTCAAACCATTCTATTTTTTGAAGATAAAGAACACCGCCAAAACAATCAAGCAAAAACCAACGATATAATTCCAGCGCAACCCTTCCTTCAGATACAGAACCGAAAACGCACTAAATACCACCAAAGTAATCACTTCCTGGATCGTCTTGAGCTCATAGGCGGAATATATACCATGACCCATCCGGTTCGCAGGAACCTGAAAACAATACTCAAAAAAGGCAATGAACCAACTGATCAGGATCACCTTGACCAGTGGAGAACTCTTATACTTCAAATGACCATACCAGGCGAAGGTCATGAAGATATTGGATACACTCAGCAAAATTATCGTCTTCATATTGGGAGCGAAAAATTCATCATCCCCCCTTTTGTCAATCCCATTTCTCATTTTCCTCATCTATTGGAATGCTGTTGAGATCGCTTGATCATGGCGTTGTCATTGCGTAGAATTCCACGCAATGACAACGCCATGATAACGCAATGTCAATGCCATGATAAAAAGAGGGAAAATTATAGAAATAAGAGAGCAGGGAATGTTACCTTCCGAATAGTAGGTTCCAATGAAAGTCTGCTGCCACTTGGGTAGTATCCGGCCAGTGGGTAATATTTCCTCACTTATCTAAGGGGGATTAGCGGGATATCACGAAGTGGTATAGCGATATAAATGTATTGATATCAATTAGATAGAAAGATGTATCTGAGGTTTATATACACATTTGTTCATTGGCTCTTAGATTGCATTTAGAATAACCAAGAAAGCATAGCTATATAAATTGAAAATGAGACCATTGTCTCTGAGGAGTTGATTGTGCATGCACGCACCACAATGAAGAAAATGGATATTGATTGTCTGGTTGCCAGAGAGTACCTGGACAGGACTTTCAACCGTCAAGGGCTTTGTGCATACTGCTCGAGGAAGGTTTTATGCGTGATCAGCAACGACAATGGTCTCGTTTTCGATTGCGATGAATATGATGCCGGAGAAGAATGTGCCCCGCTGCTTCCTTTTTCGACCCTTGGTCTCAGCTTTAATGATGAAGAAGAGGAAGAAACGCTTTATGGGCTTTGCCGTCAATGCCAGAAAAGGGACGGCTGCCAATTGAGAAAGATGAGTGGTGGTATCTGGCACTGCGACGAATATCAATAAAGATTTTTTCACATACCTCAACACACACACATGGGGGCTCCCCGCCCCCTTTTTTCATTTCTTTAGAAGAAACCAGATTTCGACCGCCTTATTGACAATCTCCATATAATCAAATGCCTCATCAAGGTCTTTGCCAAAACAGAGGATGCCATGGTGTTGCCAGATGAGTGCTTTTTGGTGGTTTAAGACCCTGGCGGTCTCTTGCATCAGATCCCTGCTTCCTGGTGCTGCATAATTTGCAAATGCAATACCTGAAGGGAGATATAATTTTAGCTCGGGAAGCAGATTGAAGAGTTCAATTTCCAGTATCTGGGGAGAGAGATACTCTGGCAGATGGGATAGGGCTATGATGCTTGCAGGATGGGTGTGCAAAACGACCTTATCCTGCTCAAACTGTTGCTGCAGATAGTGATGCGTTATCCATTCGGAGGTTGGGACAGCGTCTCCGGGATAGTACTGATGTTTATCCTGAAAGACAGAGACCAGGACGAGATGGGCTTCGGGTTCCAAAGCCATATCCCGGTATCGTGATCCGGAACGGGATACCAGAAACCACTGTGTAGCATAGTTCTCGTAAGAGATTAGTTGTGATTTGTCCCAGTTCTTTAGGATGTGGTTGATATTTACTGATAGATTTCCGGCATTGGCTTCAGCCCAGTTCTTGTGATGGATATATCCGGCAATCCTGCTGATCTTTTCCAGAAGGCTCTTTATCTCGGGCAAGGCAAATACACTATTAATGAACTTATTGGGATCACTGGATTCCGGTTCGGGGTCTGGAATGACAGAGGAAGGTCTTATATTATCAGCCATTGGCACCATTGTTCATTCTTTCCCGGCAGATCCTTTCAACTGCCCGGAAATTGACCTTACCGCTGGCCATCATTGGAATGTTTTCAATGATTTCAAACTGACGGGGAATGGCGATGGCTGGAAGTTCCTTTTTGAGCTGTTTGAGGATAGCGTGTTTGTCAAAATTGCCATTGGCAACAGCGGCAACGACGTCCGCTCCCTTGGTGGGATTGGGAACATCGACTACGCAGCAAATCACATCTTCCGGTAAAAGACGGCTGAGGATATCTTCCACCTTGACCAGTGAAACCATTTCACCCCCTACTTTGACAAATCTTTTGAGCCGACCTTTGTGCCAAAGGAAGCCGTCCTCATCGATGAGACCAATATCGCCGGTGTCGTACCATCCATTATGGATCCGCATGGAAGTTTCCTCAAGATCACCAAGATAACCGGGCATAACGAGATCACCTTTGACCAGGACTTTGCCTTCTCTTCCGGTTTCCAGGATCTTGTCCGTTCCAATATCCAGAATGCGAACCTGCACTCCATCCAGGGGTTTGCCAATACTGCCGAGTTTGTTGTGGGTGGGTGTATTGGCAGATATCACAGGGCTGGTTTCAGTGGTGCCATAACCCTCGTAGAGGTTGATACCGTGCTTTTTATTGAAGCCATCCACCAGTTTTTCCGGAAGTTTATCGGCACCGGCAATGGCAAAACGGACTGAAGCAAAATCACCTGGATCGGATTTTTGCAAATATCCATAGAAGAAGGATGGAGTAGCTGCCATGAGGGTGACTTTGTATTCGCGGACATATTTGCTTATCTCCCGATAGTCCAGAGGATTGGGATAGGTCACTATGGTGCAGCCACACAGGATTGGCAGCCAGAAATCGATCGTGAGGCCAAAGACATGAAAGAAAGGCAGGATGGACATAAAGCTGTCCTCATGGGTGAGATTGATCAATTGCGGAATGGCATTGACGTTGTGGAGGATATTGCGATGGGTAAGCTGCACTGCTTTGGGTTCTTTCTCGCTGCCACTGGTGAAAAGAATTACCGAGACCTCATCCGGACTTCCAAAGTGGACGGAATTCTTCATCAGAAACATCGGGAGTTTTGCAAGCATTGCTGCTTTCAGTTTTCCCAAAGTGGTTACCTGCAGCAGGATGTCCTCTACGAAGATCATGTGATCGATCGGCTTCAGATCGAGCTTTTCCATGAGTTTCTTGCTGGTGATGATGGTCTTGAAGCTGCATTTTTCCCGGGCATAAAGAGAGTTCTCGATGGCTCCGGTGGCATAGTTGATCATGACTGGGATCTTGCCATTCATTAAAGTGCTCAGGATACCAAGCATACAACCCATCGAGGTGGGCAGCATGATACCAATGTATTTTCCTTTGATTTTGCCAATATGCTCTTTCAAAATGAAAGCGGCAATCAGCATCCGACCATAGGTATAGTCCTTGTTGGTGGCTTTGTCATATACAGCGATCTTGCTGGAATGCTTTTTGGCAGTCAGTATAAAACGCTCGTGCAGTTGCATATATTCTCCTTAACGTTTTTGTCATTCCCGAGAAAATGGGAATTTATAATAGTCCTTCCCGAGACATCGGGAGTCCATAACAGTCCTTCCCGAGACATCGGGAATCCACTAATCCACTTCCTTACTTGATCAGGTGTAGCCAGTCCTTGAGCAGGAAATCCAGGCGTCCAATCAATAATGAAATACGCGCCATGACAGTATAACCAAAAGATGCACCAAAACTTAGCATCAAAAACCAGATGCCGATTTTGGAGGGGATGGCCGAAAGCCCTTCCTGCTTCTTGCTGAAATAGAAGAAGTATATTCCGCAGATGGTTCCAATGATCAGAAGCAGGCCTCCGATCATCTGGGAAGTCGTCTCTGCTGCAAAGGGATTGAACATTGTTGCTGTGATCTGCTGCATGATATTGGTTTGCAGGGAAAGCACGATGCTCACACCAGCCGTGGTTGCTATTACCAGTGAAAGCGGATAACGGCTGATCCATTGGAGCTTTGGAATGATCCTGAGCAGCATCAGTAGTCCCAGGAAACCAGGAATAAGCAAGATCGCATTGGCATTGAAATCCCCGATCAGCTTGCTGAAAAGATTGGGAATCATCACATAATAGATGGTATAGATGAACCAGTAACCAGCCGAAAGACCAACAAAGATTTGCTCGGAGAGTTTGTAAAAAGGATTGTCCTTATACAGGAAACTGAAGATGGAGAAGGTGAAGAACACCCCGAGCCAGATACCGAAGACATTCATAAATTGTAACATAACTCTACTCCCTCTTAGTTCATTTGGGCATTGCGGGTCTTGCGGCGAATGCGGAAGGCTTTGATATTGCCGATGGTGATGAAGACCAAAATCAGAACGTGGGCAACGGACTGGGCATCCATATTGACAGTAGCCTTGCCTTTGACACCGATCAGTTTCTCATATTCCGAAGCAGCTTTGAGGCCACCCAAAAGGCCGATGAGTTGCTGGTTCTTGTTTACATAGGTCAGGAATCCGGGAGCACTGATGGCAGTTGTCCCACCTGAGACCTTGACCTTGTATTTATCACTGGCGACCATGATCCATGCCATCAGTCCGGGATCCCCGGCAGATAGAGACATAACGGCATCGATATCACCGAGCTTGGCAATGCCTTGCATTGCCGGTATTTCGGATATTGGAGTTCCTTTCATATCGGATGGGAAGATGGTCTGGAAGTCGCGGCCAAGAGCTTGCAGGGTAACAGTTCCACCTGGTTTATAACCGAGGTTGACATAGTCCACTCCATATTGCTTGTCCTTATAACCATTCTCGATCACAAAAGAAAATGCAGCATCTGCCATGCTTGCACCCTGAGGCCAGAGCGCTGTAGCAATAACCTTGTGTCCTCTGCGCCAGCAGTGTTCTATAATTGCCTGGGCCATGGGTTGCAATTCTGTGATGGTCGAGGGATCATAATCGAAGGAAATGATGATGCGGGAAGAATCAGGTGCCGTTTCGATCATGTCATAGGCATTTTGAACCAGGGGGGTGATCTCTGTCTTCAGGCCAAGAGGAAAAATGAGAGGGAGGGTGACAACGATGAACAGCGTCAGGAATATGATCCTTCGCTCAAACTGGGTTTTCTTCAAGTCCTGCGTCATTTGTCACTTCCCAGATAGGAGCGTTCGATCCCGAGAATGATCCGCAAACTGCTTCCAATAACTCCCAATGCTGCACTGATCAATATTGCCCGTTGAGCAGCAGTATTAGGAAACTCCATGATATAGTCCGTCAGGAGCGGAATATGGAAAAAGCTGAAACGCTCCGGTAGCCAGCCAGTTAAAAATGAACCAAAGCTGGTCCTGCCTATAATCACGATGACGGCTGTTATCATCAACAGGTTGGATTCAAAGCTGCGAATAATAAAAGCCCGATAGGCTGCAGATGCAATAAAGAAAGCCAGGAGCGAGAACATGGTTGCTGAAAGCGGGATATAGACATTGTCAAAAAGGTAGTCGAAGGGCTTGGTGCCAATGGCTGCCTGGATGCTTTCTCCCTGACCAAGCAGTCCGCCGGTCTCAAGCGTTCCCCAGAGCAGACCAAAAACTACCATTACAAACAAGCTGATCAATCCAATCAGATGATAGATCCAGTTCTCTTCCCGGCGGGATATCTTGTTCAAATTGACCTGCACCAAACTGATCTGACCAAGGATTATGGCAAAACCGAAGATGATCAGAAACCAACTCTCGAAGGTTTGGGTTAGACGTCCAAAAGGCGGATGGGGGATAAACTCTGAGACGATGACGATAATTCCAATTATCAGAGTTAGGATCATAGGTATTGTTCTTTTCATTTTCTACTCCACCATATTGAGCATCGAGGTGAACCAGGTGCTGCCACTGATTTCAAATATGACGCCAATGACGATCATCGAGATGAGGACTATCTTGCCAAAATCGCAACCCTTCAAACTTCCAAGCTGCTGCGGATCCCTGGAAAGATAGGCTGAGGCGGCATAGAGTTCCTCTCCGATAAGAGTGTAATCACAAGAGACGACAAAGAAAGGTAGTTGATGCGCCTGGGCTGTTCCAGCAGTTTGGATAGCCCCGGTGCCAAATCCGGTTTCTGCCAGGATCAGAGACTCGGCATAAAAAGTGCCAAGGAAGAAGTTGGCAGCGGGTTCTTCGCGGATCATAATTCCATCAATGCCAGCAACATAGCCGAACTGGTCGTCGGTGAGATAGAAGACCTGTTCATTACGGAAGGCATCCGGCCGACCCGCTCTCAGATAGGACTCCTTTACCACTTCCCGGGCTGCAGAAAGCACCATGGAGGTTTTGCAGGGCACGATCAGATTGGTGTTATATTCTGCTGCTTTATATGCCAGATGACTTAGGATGGAAAGCGAGGCAATGGTCTGGATATCATCCAGTTCTCCGATTCCGGGAACAAAGAGGATGGGTTTTCCCTTTTCGGTGGCACGTCCAATTGCCTCATCCATGGCGTCAAGGCCATTGATGCGGCGTATGAAGAGATCAGTGCCACGGTGGGCAAGAACGATGAAAACAAGTATTCCGGTGGACAAAACCAGCAACAGGAAGAGCAGGGGCAGTTTCTTGCGGTTGAACCAGTCACGGGTAGGAAAGCCTTCTGCTTTTAAAATTGACACATACTTCGGTGATGAATCAATGGTCAGAGTTGTCTTAAGGGTGTCCGGAAGATTGGTAAACTGACGAGAGGTCACAATCAATGCACTACCATCAGTTTTGCTAAGATACACATGGTCAGAGGTTTTGGGAGAGCGCAGAAAAGCTATCAGAGAATACACATAGGTTGTATCCGGCTGAAGTTTCCCTTCTGTAAATTCACCTTTGGCATCACGGCTTACATGGACGATACCAAGGACTCCAGCCGAATCCGCTCTGGAGATATGAATGGAATCTATAACAGAGCTAAGATCCCACTTGATAAGTAGTTCCGTCCCCTCGTCCCAGGGTTTGTCCAAGATGTTAAATATATCGGCAGCGAAAGCACTGAAGCCAAATACAGCCAGTGCAAACAGCAAAAAACAACGTTTCATAAAAAATCAATGGGTTCGGTTTCCCGAACCCATAGTCCTATTTTGCTATTGTTTGCTTGATCTTATCGCTGAGCTCGAAGAGCTGTTTGATTTGGTCTTTGGTGTAGGTTTTATCCTTATCGGCATCAATGACCAGTTTGATTTCTCGCAGATTGGCAAGTGTATCTTTGTAATACATCTCATTCAACGTGGCAGGATCTTCGACCTTTTCCAGATTGGAAATGAGAGTGTTCAGGGTTCCCTTCTGGCTGAGGACGGTGGTCTTTTTTACATCGTAGCTCTTGGTCAGGATATAGGCCACCCGGTTGATTGCTTCATTCCAGCCGCCAAAAAGCATGAAGGTATAGCTGTCACCATCATCCAGGCCATAGAGTTTGTCTTCGACCTTGGATTTGATGCCATCCAATGCTTCTTCCAGTTCTGTCCACTGTTCCTTTTCGATCTTGGCATTGATCTCGGCAGCCATCAGATTGATCTCCTGATCGAGGCCAAGGATCGAGGATAAATTCAGCATTTCCTTGGACATATCGAGTAGTTTGGCTTTATCCCGGCTGCGGACTGCAATGATTGCATCAGCAGTGAGGGTGCCGAGGTTGAAAGAACTCTTGGGAACGTCCTTGGTGGCAATCTTGAATTGCTTGCCGGGGATGGCATTTGCCACCTCACGGGCTTCGAACTCGGATAGCACTTTGAAAACGTCCTTGAAGGATGGTAATTGAGAATATACCTTAACTGCGGGTTGGATGGCAGCCGGTGTCGTCTCACTCTCTGGTTGTGCCTTTTTGCCACAGGCGACAAGGATCAGCAAAATGGCCAGGATCGCGGTCAATTTCGCTATTTTCATGTTTTTAACCTCCTATTCCAGGTCTTTTAATTTTATCAAAGTGATCACATTGAAGATCAGTGTGTAGATCAGCACTATGATCAGACAATAATACCAGGTGCGCATCCGGTGATTGCCGAACTGCTTGTAACTGGCCATGAACTCGTTGCGACGGTTGGCCAGGAAGCGACCATCCATCATGCTGACAGAGAGATCAATATGCTCATTGTTATATCTTTCCGGAGTCCATCTCTGCAGCATTTCGGCTTTTTCCCGGAGCTGTTCACTCTTGCGGGTGATATATTCCTGACGCGAGATTTCATTCTGTTTGAAAGCGGTCAAAAGTGTCAAAGCTTTTTTTCTGGTTTCTTCTAACTTCCTGTAATATAAGGTGTTCTTGGCATAGGCTGTGGTCATCCCCTCAAACAGCCAACGGGATGGAATGAGCTGAACAACCTCGGGGATAGGGTTCTGATCGGAAAGTTTGAGGGCTCGGTTCATCCTCTCAAATTCGATCACTGCCCCTCCAAAGATGATCTGAGGTATGAGAATGAGGGGCAGCAGATTTACGATAGCCTTGTTATCTTTGATGAAGGTCGAAACCATTAACCCTGCAGAGAAGCCTATTACATTGGCTGCAAACAGGAATACAATACTGAAGAGGTTTAAGCCCCTGATCCCCAGTACCAGTGCAGAAACCCCAAAATACATCAGAACCTGGATCAGTCCGAAAGCCGCGAGGGACATCAACTTGGAGACTTGATAGAAGCTCATTTTCATGTTCATCATCTTCTCACGCAGGATGATCTTGCGTTCGTCCAGCACCTCTTCGATGCTATTAGACAAGCCCAGAAAGATGAAGGCAATCACGGAAACAAAGATATATATTCCAATATTGATGTTTTGATGATAACTATATGGCTCAGAAGCAGCTGAGTATCTCAGAATAAATGATATTATAAAGGCGAGTAAGGGAGCTTCGAAGAAGGTGATGATGTTGTTTGTGCGGTTGCGTAACTTCATCTTGAAACTGCGTTCAATGAAGGCCCAGAGCTGATGCAGACGGCTTTTTACGCCCAGCTTGATTTTTCTCCTTTTCTGGGCTTGGGGAATTCTGGGTTCGCTTCTGGCCTCTTTTCGGATGATCTCATAGAGCATCTTCCGTTTGTATTTATCCCGCCAATAATCCGGAGAGAATTTCCGCTTTTCCTGCATGACCTTGTTAAGCTGCTCATAAACAGGTTCGCCAGCAGAGTCATATTCTGGATAGCTGATGATCTCATACATATAGTCGGCGGACTGGCTTACTTTCTTTTGCTGGATTTCTTCCTGCCGGATACTCAATTGTGCAAGTTCGGTATCGAAATAGTTGAAACACTCATCAGTTATTCCATAGAAGGCCTGCTTTCCACCATAATCCATAAGCAGGGTCTTATCCAAGCGCTGAAAAATGGAATTGCTTGGTTGATGAATAGTTATCATGACGATCTTACCCTGTTCGGTAAGGTCTTTGAGGATGTTGACAATCTGGAGGGCATCATTATGAGAAAGCCCGGATGTCGGTTCGTCACAGATGATAAGAGCTGGTTCCAGCAGGAGTTCAAGAGCTATGTTCAAGCGCTTGCGTTCGCCTCCGCTAAGCAGCTTTTTCTTGTAGTCACCCACTTGCATATCTTTGCGGTGCAGAAGGTTGACCTGTCTGAGGATATTGATAATCTTGAGATCGAGACGTTCTTTTGATAGTTCCTGCAAGCGCAAACGACCCCGATACCAGAGGTTCTCATAGACAGTCAGATTTGGATAGAGCAGATCGTCCTGTGGGATGTAACCAATAAACTGGGAATAATATGAGGTCTTTTCATACAGACTTTTACCATCAATCTTGATCTCACCGAAAGTGGGGATCATTTCTGCACAGAGGATCTTGAGCAGAGTAGATTTTCCGCTTCCGCTTTGCCCCATGATCCCGATCAGTTCTCCCTTCCTGGCTTCAAATGATATGCTGTCCAGTGCCAGTTGACCATCTTTGAAATAGTGCTTGATATCCAATACTGTGTAGGTCTCGAGTTCAAAGGGAACTTCAACAAATTCCAGATACTGGTTGATCCGGTATCGATACTTGTTGATCCCAATTATGTCCTTGTTGATGGATATGGGAGCGATCTCGTTTAAAGGCTGGTCGTTGACAAAAATCTGCCAACCCCTCTTTGGTGGATAGAGCTTGAGCAGACCATCCCGGCTTTCCAGCATTGAGATCGAGGTATTGGTCTCTTTGCGGTCAAGCGTGAAGAAATCGCCCTCGAAATTTATAAAAAGCTCGGAAGGAAGCTGGTTCTCAACCCCTATCGAGGAGCGTTCCCGGATCACATCGACCAATTGGAAGGGAGAGTAACCCTGGATTTGAAGGGTGTCGTCATGAAAAATTCGATGCCATTTCCCGCTGAGGAGTAGCCTGTTGTTCTGATGAACAATCCCGCTGTTAAGATTGATTTCGTAGTGGTTATTTTCGCTGCGGATCACGAAGTTATAATCCGGTTTGCTGAAGACGATATCATCAACCCCGTCTTTGGCTTGATAGATCTTCCAAAGGAGTTCCTCATCATATTCCACACCGGCAACACAGAGCAGCAAACCCGGAACAAACAAAGCTATGGATGAGGTTCCCAGGGTTTTACCATTGAGCGAAGCCCTGGTGGCAGAACCACTTCCCACAAAGAGATAGCTGCCAATTCCCATTAGAAAAAGCTCAATTCCTGCCAGTTCCGGGTGCCGAAAACGGACGTCACAAACGCCTTCCCTGCCAAAGAGAATATAGTCCGTAAAAACCGATCCAAAGACAGTTGATATATTCTGAGAGTATGGAATACTGACAACTTCTCGGGTCTTGTAATCGAAGTGATTGATCAGGGCAATAAAGCTTTCGGTTGGCAGGGTAAAACTCTTGCACAAATCCAGAATGCGGGTTATCTCTGATACACGGAAATCACTATCGGACTTTACCATAATGATCAAACTGAGGATAACCCTGATCTTGTCGATCTGGCTCAGATTTTCAGCAAGATATTGGACAACCTCTTCCAGTTCAAAACTGTCTGCAATAATGTCCCGGACATAAACCTCCCAGGAAATATCAACATACTTGAAAAGATTAACCAGAAGTGAATGCAGGATATTGATTTCCTGTTCGCTGATTCCTCCCTCGGCTTTGAGTATGGATACATAGAGCCGGGTAACCATGTCGATCGATCGTTTCAGCTTTTCATCAACTTCCTTGATGTCCAGTGGATTATCCCGTTTGATCATTTACAAATTCCAGTATGTGATTTATAAAACAGTATTTTAAACAGGAAGATACCCTCAAAATGAGTAGAATTGGAGTCATACACAACTAATGCAAATGGACAACCGTGAACCAGCTCACACCTCGCTCAATCCATGTTTGGATTGATAGTCATTTATGCAGTCGTTACAATAATGGTACTGACAAAATCTGTAATACAGCTCGATCAATCCCTGTTGGAAGGTAGCTTTGGAAACAGCCTGCCTGGCTTGGGTCTTTGATAAGTGCTTGAGCATGAATGTTATGATCCGGTTGACCGGAAGACCCGGAAACTCACGATATAGAGCGAACATTCGCTGCTGTTGTGTTTCATTTGCTGTCTTTTCGTAATAAAGCTCAGTAATGGGAAGTAAGATATTCAGCAGTATGTTGGAGGCCAGGCCAGCTCCCAGCTTGGGGATGGGAAGTGTGGTATTCAATCCATTGGCAGGGAAAAGTTTATTGAGACCGTTCATGATACTTTTGATCTCTCCGCTTTCCATAACACTCAGGATACTTTTCAGGAGTCCATTTTGCAGATTCCTCTCCAGGAATACTGCCATGGATAGCATCCTGAAAACCGGATGGTTGGCAGGACGAATACGGAAGGCTTGCCAGTCGATCTTAAGACGTTGAGAATGATAGGGTTGTGCTTCATAAACCGAAGCCAGATAGGCAACTGACTCCTTATCGAGTTGCTTGTCATTATGTTCAATCAAACCGGTGGAGAAGAGCAGGATGCTGATCAGTTCGTCAAGCTGCATCCCCTCGGAGAACCATTGCCGCAGTTGACTGCAGCTTAGGTTCCGGGCAATCATCATAAAGTTGAATTTGTTCTTATCATAGCCCATTGCCTCCATAATGCCTTCATAAATGATCTGTTCATAATCACTTAAAAGCAGAGCCGTGTTGAAGCGATTCACCTTGGAAAAAAAACGTTGCCTGCCCATTTCGTATAAAATACTTTCCAGATGGTCATTGGTGAGCAGCGACATCAACCGGCAGTAGCCACTTTTATCAGCATTGTGATTGTGGAGAATTATGAGTTTTCCAATGTCCTCGGAAAGCTGATGCTTGAGTTCAATGATCTCTGCCAGCTCTCCATTCTCTTTTATTGTAAAGTGGTTTTTGGCGTTATTGGAAAGAACAACATGAAGGATCACCTGGTTATAATGAGCATCCTCATGGTGGTTGTGCAAAGTCCAGTCATAGCTATGAAGATGAATTTCCACATTTCCGGTTTTGGTCTCATCTCCGATCTGGAGGACGGCATTCACGAAGTCTGGTCCACGGTTCGAATTATATTGTCCGGGATAGATGATCTTCAGCGTTTTACCGCTTTCGGTTTTGAGGTCCCCTGCCAGATGTCCTTCATCCCAAATATGATATAAGAACTCTTCCTGCAAATGCATAGTGCCTTCTTGCTTACTCCTCGTACCAGGATTGAGAGTTTTCTTATCTTATTACAGATTGTGGAGTTGTAAAGTTTTGGATTTGCTTTTAAAACACTCCAAAACTCTACAACTACTCACCATGCTGTATTCACTATTTACTACTTTTATTGACCCAGGCGGCAAGACGGGCTTTGCGTCTGGAGGCTGTACGCTTGTGGATCACACCTTTTTTGGCAGCTTTGTCGAGTTGGGAATAGACCTTGTTTAAAAGCAGCACTTTGTCTTCACTGGGAAGCTCAGTCTGGATTTGTTTGGACAGAGTGCGCAGAGTCCGCTTGACATAATTGTTCCGGGCAGCTCTCTTTTTATCGGTTATCATTCTTTTCTTGGGGGACTTGTGTTGTGGCATTGTTCCTCCTTTGGAACTGGCTTTCTTAAATTTTTGAAACAAGTATATTTGGAGGCATATATTGTCAAGTGGTTTTTCCAGAGTATCACTCCCCAAACCAATAATTGACATCCTTGTTTCAGTTTACTGTCAACTGCATATGTTCATACTTTCCGCAAGAAAAGCATCTGCCATCCAATAGCCGAAACAGCATATTTTTCATTATCCTATTTCTGTAATGAGTATTAGAGAAGAACCAGGACTTCCCTCTTTCGGCTTTCCATCAACGACAAAAGCTTGGCTTTATATTTATGCAGGGTAGCGCTTTATAATATGCTTGAAGATTTAGTGATTTTTTTACTTGACGGATTGAGCAAGTGAATCACCCTATGGTTATCAAGGTATGTGACCCCAAAAAAGTGTGTGTGGAGGTACCATGTTGAACTTTATTTCGATGCAGTTGAAATGTCCCCATTGTGGACATTCGCTAATGGAAAGTGAGCACTTGATCGACAACGTCATGTCTGTCAAAATGTACCTGAAAATCGGTGAGAAAGAGGGTTATATCTGGCTTTCTTCGATCTATGGCAGCTACAATTTTGAATCTACGATCGATATCCAGGATGGCGAGATCGCGGCTTTCAAGTGTCCCCAGTGTTTCCACGAACTATCATCCCATGAGAATTGTGAGACCTGTAAAGCACCTTTGGTCGATTTTCACTTGCTCGAAGGTGGAAAGGTCTCGATTTGTTCAAGGGCCGGATGCAAGAAACACTCAATCGAGTTTGAGGATCTTTCCACTGCCCTGAACCATTTCTACAACGAGTATGAACTCCAAAAACATGCTCATTATGAGCCAATTGTGCTCAAACCCAAGGAGCAACCCAGGCAAATCGAGAAGGAGACCCTCTCCAGCGGAAGTTTCCTAAATTCCTATTGCCCTCATTGCAAAATGAGCCTGATCCACGAAAACATGATCATCTTCAAGCTGGAAAAGGAAGATGGCGAGAAGGGGATACTATACCTGAGCCCCTATTTGAACATTTTCACTCATACAACCACCATCAAGATCCCGGAAAAAACACCTGTGAAAGACATCAAGTGCATCTTCTGTGACCACACCCTGGTTCATCAGGAAAAGGATTGCCCCAAATGCGGTTCCAAGCTGGTCAGGATGAATGTGACAGCCATGAGCCGTGTGATCGATTTCTATTTCTGCACCCGCAAGGGTTGCCGCTGGCATGGTCTCAGCGACGAAGACCTGAACTATATCCGAATCGAAGACAGTCAGGAGTGGTAAATGTATGAAATCCTGAGAAAAGAGGAAATGGCCAGGGGTTCGATCATCCGTCTGGATATTCATTCTCCCTTGATCGCCAGCAAGGCCAAAGCCGGCCAGTTTGTGATCATCCGGGTCAATGAACAAGGCGAACGCATCCCCCTGACCATTGCTGACTGTGATGCCTATTCCGGCGTCATAACCATCATGTTTCAAATCGTTGGAAAAACCACTGCCCTCCTTAGAAACTACAAAGCCGGTGACTATATCAAGGACGTTGTAGGCCCCCTGGGTAAACCTGTGGAAATGGAAAAGATCGGAACAGTCATAGTAGTCGGCGGAGGAACCGGCATTGCCATCCTGCATCACGTTACAAAAGCCGTCAAACAAGCTGGCAACAGCATCATCGGCATCCTCGGTGCCCGTTCAAAGGAATACATCATCATGGAAGAGGAAATGGCGGAACTCTGTGATGAAATGGTAATCACAACTGATGACGGATCCTATGGGACGCAGGGATTTGTCACCACCGCTCTGGAAAAATATCTGCAGGAGCGTCCGGATATTGCTTTGGTCTATGCCATTGGGCCGATTGTTATGATGAAAAACGTCTGCAAACTCACCAAGAAATACCGGGTCGAAACCAAGGTCAGCTTGAACCCGATCATGATTGACGGCACCGGCATGTGTGGTGGCTGCCGGGTCTCCATAGATGGCAAGACCAAATTCTGTTGCATCGATGGACCGGATTTTGACGGCCACAGCGTCGATTTTGACGAACTTGAAAAGCGCAATAACATGTATCTCAAAAAGGAGAAGGACGCCCTGCTCTTCTCCATCCGCCAATAGGGGGTCTTGTGTTTGATTATGATGTCAAATATCTCAAATTCAAGACCTATCTGAATACTTATTGCCCCCATTGTAATAAGTCATTCAATGTCAAACACAAAGAACACGACCATCTGCTCTACCACGGCATCTATCAGGGCCAGAAGCTGGATCTGAAACTAAGCCCCTATCTGGATGTATTCGAAAACGATAGCTCGATCGAAGTCCCAAAAGGAGAAGTGCTTAGCGATCTGATCTGCCCTTCCTGCCAAAACAGCTTACTTGATCCCGACATAAAATGTGCGGAATGTGGCAGCCCCGTTGCCAAAATAACCCTGTCTGCCTATGCCAAGCTGCTGCCTTTCTATGTTTGCCTGAAGCATGGCTGTGAATGGCATGGACTCAGCAAGGCTGATGAACGCAACATCAAACTCAAGATCCCCCGTCAGGACATGCCCGAGCAGGATCAAAAACTGCGCGTTCATAACTTCCTGGAAGTGCCTTATGGATTGACTACTGAGCTTACTCAGCTCGAAGCAGGCCGTTGTTTGCAATGCACCATGCCAAAATGTGTTAATGGCTGTCCGGTCAATGTTGATATCCCAGCTTTTATAAAGTGCATTCGGGCAGATGATTATGATGGTGCTGCCAAAAAGATCAAGGAACGCAACATCCTGCCTGCCGTCTGCGGAAGGGTTTGTCCTCAGGAAGAACAATGCGAGGCACACTGCGTGCTGGGAATCAAGGACAGACCCGTTGCCATTGGCAATCTCGAACGCTTCGTGGCGGACTGGGCAATGAAGATGGACACGATCAAAGCCCCCATCATCAAACACCGAATGAACAAAAAAGTGGCAGTCGTGGGTTCCGGCCCCGGAGGAATAACAGTGGCCGGTGACCTCTTGCAACTGGGTTATGCTGTCACCGTCTATGAAGCCCTACACGAACCCGGTGGAGTGTTGGTCTATGGCATTCCGGAGTTCCGCTTACCAAAATCCATCGTCAGCTTCGAGATTGATTATCTGCGCAAGCTTGGTGCCAAGATTGAGCTCAACACTGTGATCGGAACTGCTCTCACAGTTGATGATCTGCTGAAGGAATACGATGCTGTCTATCTTGGTGTGGGTGCCGGCTTGCCAAAGTTCATGGGTATCGAAGGTGAAAACCTCTGTAACATCTTCTCCGCCAATGAATACCTCACAAGAATAAACCTGATGAAGGCCTACCGTTTTCCAGAGTACGACACCCCCAAACCGGAAGGAAACAAGGTTGTTGTTCTCGGGGGAGGAAACGTTGCCATGGATAGTGCCCGCAATGCCTTGCGCTGTGGAGCAGGGGAAGTGACAATAGTTTACCGGCGTTCCCGCAAGGAGTTACCAGCCCGTGAAGAAGAAGTGCGCCACGCCATGGAAGAAGGGATAAACTTCAAACTGCTCACCAATCCCATCGCCTTTGTTGGTAATGATATAAACTGGGTGCGGGGAATGGAATGCATCCGCATGGAACTTGGTGATCCGGATGCCAGCGGAAGACGGCTTCCCATCCCGATTGAGGGCTCTGAATTTTGCATGGAGACCGATCTCGTCATCGTCGCAATCGGTACAGGACCCAACCCCCTCATCTTCAATTCCACCCCCAACCTTGCCAGAAACCGCTGGGGCTATATCGAAGTAAACCCCGAAACCATGGAAACATCCATACCCAATGTCTATGCCGGAGGAGATATCGTTACCGGCTCTGCTACAGTGATTTCTGCCATGGGCGCCGGAAGAGTGGCTGCTAATGCCATTCACAAAAAACTCAGCGGGGAATGATCTGATCTAAGAATGCATTCCAGTGCATCATTAAACATTCATAATATAGATAAATAAGTATATAAAAGGTAAACGGGGCCGTGTTGAATCACGACCCCGAGTTTCATTTTAATACCATTCCTTTTCTATTTTAGTTATAGCGTGATCCTCGCTTTATCATGGCGTTGTCATTGCGTGGAAATCCACGCAATGACAACGCCATGATAAAGCGAGGATCACGCTATGATTGTATAAGGAACTGGAAGGAAAAACATTGACAAAAAAGGCAGGGCAGAAGTTTTGACTTTACAAACCCTATTCGATTTATATGCATCATGGAGGATAAATGACTGCAATTAAAAGGATTTACACCTTTGGAAACGGAACCGCCGAAGGTAAAGCCGGAATGAAGAATCTGCTCGGTGGAAAGGGTGCAAACCTCGCCGAAATGAACCTCATCGGGCTGCCTGTACCCCCCGGTTTCACCATCACCACCGATGTTTGTACCGAATATGCCCAATTCGGTATGGCTAAAGTGCGTGAACTTTTGACCGACGAAGCCAAAGCTGCTCTCAAAGGACTGGAAGCTATCATGAAAATGGATTTCGGCTCGGATGAGAATCCGCTTTTGCTTTCGGTTCGATCCGGAGCCCGGGCTTCGATGCCTGGTATGATGGATACCATTCTGAACCTTGGAATGAACGACCGGGCGGTGCTGGGCTTGATCAAAAAGACCGGTAACGAGCGCTTTGCCTGGGATTCCTATCGCCGTTTTGTTCAGATGTATGGTGACGTGGTATTGGGTCTCAAACCCGCATCCAAAGAGGCACATGACCCCTTTGAAGTTATTATTGAACAGATGAAATCGGAAAAGAAAGTGGAAAACGATCTGGATCTGACCGCCGAAGATCTGAAAGAACTCGTTCGCCGGTTCAAACTGGCAGTTAAGGAAAACACCGGACACGACTTCCCGGATGATCCCTGGGAACAGCTCTGGGGTGCAATCTTTGCCGTTTTCGATAGCTGGCAAAATGACCGCGCTGTCTATTACCGTGCCCTCAATAACATTCCCGAGGAATGGGGAACCGCCGTCAATGTGCAGGCGATGGTTTTTGGCAATATGGGAAATAACAGTGCAACCGGAGTCGCCTTCACCCGTGATGCTGCCACCGGAGAAAACCTCTTTAATGGAGAATATCTGATCAATGCGCAGGGTGAGGACGTCGTTGCCGGCATCCGTACTCCTCAGCAGATCACCAAGATCGGTTCCCAACGTTGGGCTGTTTTGCAAAAGTATTCCGAAGAAACCCGCGCCAGCCAGTATCCTTCATTGGAAGAAGCAATGCCACAGGCCTATTCTGAACTCTATGCCATCCAGAAAAAGCTGGAGGATCATGCCGTAGATATGCAGGATATTGAATTCACCATTCAGGATGGCAAACTCTGGATGCTGCAGACCCGTAATGGCAAACGCACAGGTGCTGCCATGGTCAAGATCGCCATGGATTTCTTCCGGGAAGGAAGGATCGACGATAAGGAAGTCCTGAAACGGATCGAACCCAACAAACTTGATGAACTGCTCCATCCCGTCTTCACCAAAGATGGTCTGGCCAATGCCAACAGAATAGCCCAGGGCTTGCCCGCTTCTCCCGGTGCAGCGACTGGTATTATTGTCTTTTCGGCTGACAGAGCTGTCGAAGTTTCTCAGAAGGACATCAAGGTCATTCTCGTCCGCATTGAGACCTCTCCGGAGGATTTGCGGGGCATGAATGTGGCGGAAGGAATACTAACAGCCAGAGGTGGAATGACTTCCCATGCTGCAGTTGTGGCTCGTGGAATGGGCAAATGCTGCGTTTCCGGAGCTGGAGCACTACAGATCGACTACCATGCCAAGACCATGAAAGTTGATAACGTTATATATAATGAAGGGGACTGGATTTCGCTTTATGGCTCGACCGGAGAGATATTCGAAGGAAAAATCGAGACCCAGGATCCGGAACTCAGTGGTGATTTTGGTGCCATCATGGACCTTGCCGAGAAATACACCCGCCTCAAAGTCCGCACCAATGCCGATACCCCCAACGATGCTCAGGTGGCCAGAGATTTTGGAGCTGTCGGGATTGGCCTTTGCCGAACCGAACACATGTTCTTTGAAGGCGACCGCATCAAAGCCATGCGGGAAATGATCCTGGCCGATGACGAAGCCGGACGCCGCAAGGCACTCGAAAAACTCCTGCCCATCCAGAGAGAGGACTTCGAAGGTATTTTCACAGCCATGACCGGACTTCCTGTCACCATCCGGCTTTTGGATCCACCTCTGCATGAGTTTGTTCCAAATGAAGAGAAAAACCAGCACGAAATGGCCAAAGAACTCGGAATCGATGTTTCGGTCGTAAAAGAACGGGTCGAACAACTGCATGAGGTCAATCCCATGCTGGGACACCGTGGCTGCCGTCTGGGAAACACCTATCCTGAGATCACAGAAATGCAAGCCAGAGCGATAATTGAAGCTGCTCTCGATGCCAAAGCCAAGGGCTTTGATCCAATTCCTGAGATTATGATTCCGTTGGTAGGCACTGAAGCTGAATTTACCATGCAAGAACAGATCATCCGTCAGACCGCTGAAAAGGTCTTTGCCGAACGCAATGACAGGATCAACTACTTGGTGGGCACTATGATTGAGATCCCCAGAGCTACCCTGATCGCAGATAAGATCGCCCGGAATGCAGAGTTCTTCTCCTTTGGCACCAACGACTTGACCCAGATGACCTATGGCTATTCTCGGGACGACGTTGCCAAATTCCTGCCCATCTACCAGGCCAAAGGTATCCTGAAAAACGATCCTTTCCAGATCCTGGACCGGGAGGGAGTTGGGCAGTTAGTAAAATTGGCCACCGAACTTGGCCGCAAGACCAATCCCAAACTCAAGGTCGGTATCTGCGGTGAACATGGTGGAGAGCCCACATCGGTGGAATTCTGCCATCTGGTTGGTATGGATTACGTTAGCTGCTCACCCTATCGGGTTCCGATTGCAAGAGTAGCTGCCGCCCTGGCTGTCTTGAATAACTAAAATATACTCCTGGCGACATAGGCATTGCTGGATGTTGCCGGAGAAATACTCTTGAACTGGATGCGGACGATGTTTGTATCCAGTTCTTTTTTTTGCCTTCTTGAGAGTATAAATCGGATTTGCTATTTGTCAAATGTGGACGGCTGGTCAGTTTGAGGTTCATAAGGCTTCCCTTCAAGCATCTTTAACCCTGAACTATCTCCAAGTATTATAGTCACCTGCGGAAGTGTGAGGAAAAATTGATCTGAATTGTTAAGATTATCGTTGACTGATTCCCTATATTACCAAAGCTTGATATTTGTGGGTTTTGAGCCCCAAAAAATATAGTGTGATTATTGTAAATCAATGAGATAGGATTTTGGTTGATTGTGGTGCACAGATTGAATATACCATGCTCCAGAAGATACATTATCCTGATGGTTTAGTTGTTCCGGATCAATCCGGATTTTGATTTGAGATCATAACAAAATAAGCAAAGGAGAAAATGATGCTTAAAAAGATCTTTCTACTTATCTCGGTCATGCTCATGACGGTTATGCTGCTGGGTCAGACCCAACCAACCCCGCAGACATTGCCCTACAGCCAAAGTTTTTCTGATTTGGCGCATGCCACCACCACCTATCCTGCTGGATTGCAAGGATGGACGGTCTCGACTGCCCCCGGTGCTGCTTTCAACACATCTGCACCAATGGCGGACAGAACACTTACCGCCAACAGCACTGCTTCCACAACCAGTGGAAACGTACACAACTATAATGGTAAGATTGGATTTTTGAACACGGGTTCGCTTGATCTGAGTATTGCTCTGGCCTTGGATACCAGTGG
>Ga0116204_1000441_pt1 | contig 23665 bp, 16 predicted proteins | sample LakKivwa52mmetaG_FD_94481 | JGI IMG/M metagenome (GOLD analysis project Ga0116204, IMG submission 94481) | Anoxic lake water microbial communities from Lake Kivu, Rwanda to study Microbial Dark Matter (Phase II) - Lake Kivu water 52m metaG | ecosystem: Environmental > Aquatic > Freshwater > Lake... | reverse complement strand
GATGAATCAGCTTTATCTGAGTGTTATCGAGCCGGCCCCGGTCACACTTTCTCCCGGCATCAAAAAAGTGGGTGTCATAAACCGAAGCGTACCTACCGACGAAACCAAAATACTTGATGTGCTTGACAAGGCGCTCAGCCTTGAAGGCATCAATCTTGACAGGGACGGAGCACAGCAGGCGATCACCGGCCTCTCAGCCGAACTGTTGAAAAACGACAGGTTCACTGAAGTAAAGAACCTTGCTGACATAGATTTCAGGACTCCCAGCCTGATGGGGATCTTCCCGGTTCCTCTTTCGTGGGATATAGTTTCGAGAGTATGCAGCGAAACCGGTACCGATGCCCTTTTTGCCCTGGAATACTATGATACCGACACAAAGCTCAGGTATTCGACATATAATTCAGGAGATAAGGCAGTGCTGGGATTAAAGATACCCGGAATCATTCACCAGGCTGATATGGAAACTGTTGTTAAGACCGGGTGGAGAATATATGATCCGGCAAACCGGACCATACCTGATGAGTTTCATCATTTTCAGTCAGTGGTTTTCACAGGGAAAGGAGTTACTCCGCTTGTAGCCGTAGCCGGACTTATCGGAAGAAGAGATGCAGTAATAGAGGTGAGCAACAAGGCAGGACATAATTATGCCCTCCGGCTGATACCGTTTCAACTCCGTGTAATGCGTGATTATTTCGTTAAGGGAACTTATAATTTCAAGATTGCCAAGCGTAAAGCGCAGGTAGGGAAATGGAATGAGGCAGGGGAACTCTGGGAACAGGAAACAAATAATCCGAAGAGAAAAGCAGCAGGAAGAGCAACTTATAATATGGCTATAATCAACGAAATCAACGGAAATCTCGATTCTGCTCTGGCCTGGGCACAGAGATCATGGGAATATTATAAAATAAGGCAGGCCCTCAGATATGTTGATATACTCGAAAACCGGATGGTCAAAACCGACATTCTTAACAGGCAGCAACAACGTTAAAAAAACTTAATTATTTCGCAGGAATAAAAGAGATGAACAGATTGTCAGTATAATGATTTAATTTTGGAGGCGTTGTTTTCTGAAGTGTATAGTAACTGAATAATGAGAAATCCCGGTACTCTCTTCGCATTTATGTTTTTTTTTCTCTTATCAGGATTTTTCACTCCTCTTTATCCGTCAGATAATGCCCCGGATGTTCCGCAGGAAGAGTATCTCATTATGAATGGCAAGGTATGGAGAAATCTCTATACCGGAGTTAAAGGCAATGCCTATTTCCTGACCAATGAATATCTGACAGGTGATATCACCTTTAACGGCCGGCTGTTTCGCGAAAGGACTCTGAGATATGATCTCTATAATGATGAAATAATATTGTGGATCAACTCTTCCAACGTGATAATCCTCAACAAGGAGATGGTCGGTGAGTTCACCGTTAATTATATGGACAAACGTTATCGTGTAGTCAACATGGGTACGGACACTGCAGGTATTCTCAGCGGTTATGTGAACGTATACTATGAAGGTCCGACGGCACTCTATGTAAAGTACAGGAAACAAATTGAGATGCTGGCCGTTGACAACAAATATGATCTTTTTGTCCAGTCACACAGGATCTATGTAAAGAAGAACGGGGATATCGTTCAGGTTTCCGGCAGGAAAGCATTGCTGAAACTTCTCTCCGACAGAAAAACAGAATTAAAGAATTATATCAAGCAGAATAAATTACTGATAGTTAAAAGTGAACCGCAGACTTTCATCCCGTTATTGCAATACTACGACAGCCTTGACCGGTAAGGCATCAAGAATATGAAGACAAAAAACCTGATACTAGCATTATTGCTGATAGTTTATGCATCAGCAAATTCCCAGGAGAAACACTTGGTTAAATGGGATTATCAGGGACAAAGTCTTTCCGGGTTTATTTCAAGGTGCGAAAGTGAATTTCCTTCGGTAAGGTTTTTTTTCAATGAAGAATGGATCAGAGGTATAACACTCGGCAAGTACCAGGGTGAACTTACAATAACAGACCTGCTTGATTCATTGTTTGCCGGGATGCAGATCTATTATTATGCCGATAATTCCGGGAATATAGTTATAACAAAGGGATTCGCGATCAAAAAATCTGAAAAAGCTGTTACAGGCAAGGAGATATATATACCGGGAAACGTTTATGCAGGTCCTGCACAGGAAGATAAGTCTGAAGGCAACCTGGTAGTCGACATCGGGAATCCTGCTGACAGGAACAGACCAGGGAATGTGATCATTTCAGGCTACATTATCAATACAGATACCAGGGAATCAGTGGCCGGGGTAACTGTTCACATTCCGGCATTATCGGCAGGCACGCTGTCAAATGAGTATGGCTTCTATACCCTGACGGTGCCGAGAGGAACTTATTCAGCGCGTTTCTCATTCATAGGAATGAAGGAACGGGTTATCGACATCAACGTCTACGGAGCCGGTGAACTTAATGTTGAGATGAGGAGCACTCTTGTACCGCTGAAGGAGACAGTGATTTCTGCAGAAAAGAACGTTACCCTGCAGCGTTTTGAAGTCGGGGTTGAGAGAATCAACATTACTTCATTCAGGCTGATGCCTACTTCGATGGGTGAATCGGATATAATCAAGAGCATTCTTCTTATCCCCGGGGTTCAGTCGGTCGGTGAAGGATCGGCAGGATTTAATGTCAGGGGAGGGTCGGCAGACCAGAATCTGATACTTCTATATGGTGCTCCGGTTTATAATTCCTCGCACTTCTTCGGATTCTTCTCGGCGGTCAATTCCGATATAATCAAGGATGTTACCCTTTATAAAGGCGGCATACCCAGCAGATTCGGCGGCAGGTTGTCATCTGTCCTGGATATAGTACCAAGAGAGGGTAACAGAAGGGAATTCATCGGCAATGCAGGAATAAGCCCGATAACAACTCACGTAGTCGTGGAAGGTCCTGTAAAAAGAGATACAATCTCATATATCCTGGCCGGGAGGACAACATATTCAAACTGGATACTGGGGCTGGTTGAGAATCCTGCATTACGAAACAGCAGAGCCCGGTTTTATGATTTCAACGCCAGGATAACATGGGACATCAACAAAAACAACAAGGTTGATCTTTCTTCTTATTACAGCTACGATGCTTTCAGGTTCAATTCTGACACAGCTTACATGTATGAAAACAATATTGTAACACTTAGGTGGCGGCATTTTTTCAGCAGCAGGTTTTTCTCAGGATTGAGTATTAATAACAGCCTCTACAATTATGATATTTCAAGTGAGCGTGTGAAAGAAGAAGCGTTTATACTTGAGCACAGGATAAACAGTACCAATTTTAAAGCCGATTTCAACTGGTATCCGGGAAGCAGGAACGAGTTGAACTTCGGCATTGATCTTACCCGCTATGAAGTGCTGCCCGGGAGCTATTCCCCACTGGGAGACTCCTCAATAGTCCAGACTGAGATCATTTCCAGGCAGAGAGCCCTTGAACCAGCTCTCTACATTGAGGATAAGTATGTTGTAACTGATAAACTGTCGGTGAATGCAGGTATCAGACTATCATCCTACTTTGCATTCGGTCCCCAGACCATACTTATATATAATCCTGAATATACAAAGAGTATCTCGTCGGTCATCGATACAGTAAACTATGGCAGATTAAGCAATTATAAGTCATATGCAGGGCCGGAGTTCAGATTGTCTGCCAATTACAGATTGAATGACAACAGCTCTTTCAAGTTCAATTACAACCGGACAAGGCAATATCTTCACCTCCTGTCAAATACAATATCTATATCTCCCACCGATACCTGGAAGCTGAGCGATTATCACTTCAGGCCACAGGTGGGAGACCAGTATGCTGCTGGTTATTACAGGATGCTCTATAAGAATAAGATAGAGGCTTCGGCAGAGATCTATTATAAGTCAATCAGGAACCTGGTGGATTTTAAAGGCGGCACCGACCTGGTAATGAATACTCATATTGAACAGGACCTTGTAATCATGCAGGGGAAAGCTTACGGTATGGAACTACTGCTGAAGAAGCCTGAGGGGCGCCTGCGCTGGAGTGTCGGTTATACATACTCCCGGACATTCATCAGGAGCACCGGCGGATTCATTGAAGAGAAAATCAATTCAGGCAACTGGTTCCCTGCCAACTTTGACAAGCCTCATGACCTTATCCTGACTCTTAATTACCTGTACTCCCGGCGCATGAGCATGTCAGCAAATTATACTTACAGCTCGGGACGCCCGGTAACCTATCCTGTTGCTTCATACAAGATCGGGGATTATGTCATAACACACTACTCTGACAGAAATAAATACAGGATACCATATTATTCAAGGCTAGATCTTTCCCTGACGATTAACGGCAACCTTAAATCGAAAAAGATAGCTCATCCTCACTGGATCTTCTCGCTATACAATGCACTCGGTCGTGAGAATGTTTATTCAGTCTATTTCAGGAATGAAAAGAATGTAGTTAAGGGATATATGCTTTCGGTTTTTGGCAGGCCGATCCCTTCCGTTTCATTCAATTTTGATTTTTGATTTTTATGAGAAGCAGATACCTGGTCATACTTGTCATTTCGCTTGCTGTAACAGGAGGATGCATAACAGAGTTTATCCCTGACACTGATGAGTCAACCAACATCCTTGTTGTGGAAGGCATCATTACTGATCAGCACAGGACAAACAAGATAAGAATATCAAGATCACTTCCTCTCGGCAAGTTTGTATCTCCTAAACCTGTGAAGGGGTGCCTGGTAAATATTATCGATGAAAACGGAGTGTCACACAGGCTCAGGGAATACCCGACAGGAACATACAGTACTGATTCCACAATATTCCGCGGACGTGTCGGGGGAAAATATACACTAAGAATTGTGACTGGTAACCTGACATACGTCTCGTCGGAGATGGAAATGCTTCCGGTACCTCCTATAGATTCTCTCTATTACATAAAGGATGTGCTGGTTGCATCAGATGTTTTTGGTAAAAGCGAGGAGGGTTGCAGCATATTTCTCAATACCTTTGATCCTGAAAAGAGATGCCTTTTTTACAGATGGGATTACACCGAGACATGGGAGTTCAGACTGCCATATGCCGTACCGAACAACAGATGCTGGATAACTGAGCCCTGCAACCGTATCCATATCAGGAACACAAGCATTTACGGACAGGCAAAGGTCACAAACTACCCTCTGCTTTCAATAACCAACGCAACTGACAGGCTGAAGGAGAAGTACAGTATCATTGTATATCAGTATTCACTCAATGCTGATGAATACAACTACTGGGAAAAGCTTAAGAATGTCTCGGACAACGTGGGAGGCCTGTATGATGTGACTCCCATGGCAATATCCAGCAATATACGCTCCCAGAATAATCCGGATGAGATTGTTCTCGGTTATTTCAGTGTGTCGGCTGTGGCACAGAAAAGGATATTTATTAAAGAACGATTTGAGGGCATGCCATATCTTTATAATAACTGTGCTGCTGACACTATTTTCGGCGGATCAAATGTTCCCATACCGGGACTGAATGCATGGGTATGGGTAATCGAGGATCAGTCATCCAACATTTTAAGCCCTTTCAGGGTAATTACTTATGCCAGAGATTGTGCTGACTGCACAACAAGAGGCTCTGCAGTCATGCCTTCATTCTGGGAAGATTGAGAACAGGTTGAACCGGTAACATGAAATACATCGGTGTGCATATATTGATTCTTCTCCTGACAGGATGTATTTCATCGTTTGTTCCTGATGTTGAGGAAAAAACCAATAACCTGGTGGTTGAAAGCCTGATCACAGATCAGAATAAAAGCCATAAAATAAAAATATCGAGAGCAGTGCCTCTGGGGAAACAGATCATTGCACCGCCGGTAAAAGGATGTGAAGTTACAATCATCGATGAAAACAATATTGAGCACCCTCTGAAAGAGACCTCTGCAGGCACCTACAGCACGGATTCTCTGAAATTCCATGCAAAGCCCGGCGGAATATACACCCTGAAGATAAATACCGGCAGCCTTACTTACATTTCCAGTCCTGTGGAAATGCTGCCGGTCCCACCGATCGATTCCCTGTTCTATGAGAAAAAAGTCCTTGTTGAATCAAATGAGTGGGGCAGGAGGGAGGAGGGATGCCAGATATATCTCAATACATATGACCCGTTGAACAGATGCCGGTTTTTCAGATGGAACTTCACTGAAACATGGGAGATCAACCTCCGCTGGGAAAACGTTAACAACAGAATTTGCTGGATAACCCAAAAGTCAGAGAACATAATGATCAGGAGCACCACTGCATATAATCAATCCAGGATAACTAAACTCCCGGTAAGGTTTATAACGAATAAAACGGATATGTTATCTGTAAAATACAGTATCCTTGTCAATCAGTATTCCCTGAATGAGGACGAATTCAGCTACTGGGTCAAACTTAAGAATATATCAGAAAAAGCGGGAGGACTGTTTGATGTTATTCCCTCGGCCATCATGAGCAATATATACAATGTCGATGATCCTGAGGAAGTAGTGCTCGGATACTTCAGTGTATCAGCGCTTGCTCAGAAGAGGATATTTATCAGGGAGAGATTCTCGGGCCTTGCAGATATTTACTGGTATTGCCCGACAGATACTGTTTGGGGCGAAGGTGAGATAATCGGGCTGAATGATTCTTTATGGCTGCTTGAGGATCACCCTCTTCCTGACCTTTATACCGGTACAGAATTTATCCGCATGCGTGTAATAACCAGGTATATCGAGTGTGCAGATTGTACAACCCGTGGGATCACAAAAAAACCTCCTTATTGGGATAGCGAAACTTTAAATTAAATTCATTTAATGATAAAATATCTCAAACCGATTGTGTCATGCTTCATCCTGGCTGTTTTTCTGTCAGGCAGTCAGCTTGCTGCCCAAACCAGGAGCATGGGAGATCTGAAGTCCAGGATAGAAGACTATTGCAGGAATACCCCATGGGAAGAAATATTTGTTCATACCGACAGGGATATTTACGCTGCCGGCGAGGAGATGTGGTTCAGTTCATATCTTATCGACAGGCAGTCCGGTAAATTATCAAGCCGAAGCTGCGTCGCCTATTTTGAACTCCTGAACCCGGATAATATGCCCGTAATTCAGAAACGGCTGCTGATAACCGATGGTATCTGTCCGGGAAATGCCCATCTTCCTGATACTCTTGCTTCAGGAACCTATACATTCAGGATCTACACGAACTGGATGAAGAATTTCCTCCCTGAAAATGCATTCATGAAGAACATTATTATTGTTAATCCCTTAAGAAGCAATGGTTTCAGGGGAAAAACAATATTTGAGAAACGGCTCCCGTCAAAAAGTAATATAGAGTTCTTTCCTGAGGGGGGAAATTTACTGAATGGTCTGCCGTCAAAAATTGCCGTGAAAGTCTCTGATGAATATCAAAGAGGAGTTACATTTGAAGGAGTTGTAAGAAACAGCAGGGGTGATTCGGTTGCATCTTTCACTGCCAACCGGTTCGGTCTTGGGTCATTTGAAATGACACCGGTAAGCGGAAACAGTTACTATGTTCTTCATTCCGGCGTTGTTACATACCTGCCGCTGCCTCTCGACGAAGGGTGTTCCCTGACAGCTGACTACCTGGAGAAGGATCTGGTTACTATAACTATAACAGAGAAAGGGAGTTCGTATTCATCCGACAGGCAGGAATATTCCCTTATTATCCAGTCAAATGGCAATGTCGCATATTCCGAAACCTTCAGGATCCCGGGTTTAACAAAGACAATAATTCTATCAAAAAGAGGACTGCCGGACGGCGTAAATCAGATAACACTCTTCAATGAGTTTCTCAGGCCATTGTGCGAAAGGCTGGTATATATAAGTCATAAAAATGAATCCGATGAACCCGTTATGAGATTACCCGGCCGCTCACAGAGAAGAGAAAAGATAACTGTGAATGTTGAACAACCGGATGCCAGTCAATCTCCTTTCCAGAAATCAGGTTTCAGTGTTTCGGTAACTCATCTGCCTTACAGGGTGAAAGAAGAACAGATGAAAGATTATCTGGATTTTGGAACTCAATATGGTTACCTTCCGTGGGTTGATTCCGGAAAAGATTCTCAACCCGGGGTAACAGATTTTGATAATTTCCTTTTAGGAGCAAAGGGCAGGTGGATAACATGGGACAGGGTATTATCTGAAACGGTAAAAACTACTGATTTTCAGATGGAAACGGATGTGCAGCTTATCTCCGGAATCGCAAGACAACGGGGTACTATAAACCCTGCCGGTGAAAAAAACCTTACATTGTCAATGCCGGGTAAAGTAGCGTTATTCTACAATGCCAGGACTGATAATGAAGGCCGGTTCAATTTCATGATGCCTGTCGATCAGATCCAGAGAAATCTCGTAATCCAGCCCCGGACGGCAGATGAAGGTGTATCTGTTGAAATCATTCCCCCGTATTCACGAAAAATGCCTCTTTCTGTAAGCTTTAGGGATTCGGTTTCAGCAGGTATCTCTGAAATTTTCTCAGATATGGGCGCCCGATACCAGGTGAACAGGATCTTTGAGGCTTCTGTCAGGAAGGACATTGAACCCGATCAACGGGATTCCAGGAGTGAAAAACGGTTCTATGGCAAGCCTGAAATCGAGTTAATAATGGATGACTTCATCAGACTTCCCGTGATGCAGGAAGTCTTCTTTGAGCTTACTCCGGGAGTAAGGCTGAGGCAGAGAAGGGAATCCTATGAAATGAGGATATTGAGCCCCTTTACAGGGAACTATTATGATGAACCGGCAACAGTGCTTATTGACGGGGTTGTAATAAATGACATGTCGGTACTGGCAAATCTCGATCCTGAAATTGTTGAGAAGATTGATATAGTCAAAACGCCATACATAACTGGTATGATGACTCATTACGGAATTGTACATGTCATAACCAAACCGGGAAAGTTCAGCAATCTGGCGCTTCCTGATTATGCTGTTAAGCTGCCGTACCGTGTGGCTGAACCTGTCCCGCTATTCGTTTCTCATGATTATTCTGATACTGCCAGAAGGCAGAGCAGGATCCCTGACTTCAGGAATACTGTGTACTGGAACCCTTTAGTCAGACCTGATAAGTCTGGGAAGATATCCGTTGAATTCTGGACGCCTGACCTGGCAGGGGATTATCTTGTTGAGATCAACGGTATAACAACCGGGGGAATACCGGTAACACTGAAAAAGATTTTCACCATATTCTGATCTGATTGCCTTTTCCATTAATCTTCATCTGCGAAGAGCCTCTTCTCATGTTATTGCCATGATCTGATCTTTTACATTATCAGGCTCGAAGACTTTTTTCCAGTCCTCCCTGATGAATTCCCTCAGTCCTCTTTGCAGGGCCTTGTTGGCGGCATCAGAAAATACTGCCCCGGGGAGCTCATTGAAAAGCACTGCCATCTGTATCCGAAGGTGGCCAAGCAGGAAATCCCTTGCTGCTTCAGCAGGGACACCTCGTTTTATAACCTCATCCAGTCCCTGCCGTATCACATATACACAGGTTGAGGCAAGTGTCTCAACCAGTGCGGGCTCAAGGAGTCCCATCTGTTCAGCAGTTATGCGGTGTGATTTTGAAACGGGTGCATAAAAGGTTTTTGCCAGTTCTTCTCCCTTCGCAAAATCTTCTTCAGTGCCCTGCATTATTGAACATACTATTGATTGCTTTGCTTTTATGCCTCCGAAATGATCTTTCATTGCATCCTGTTCCGGCTCCCAGTTGAATATGGATGGATGGCACGGATGACTTATAAAGTAAGAAATATCCCTTCTTGCATAAAGCTTTCCGGCAAGTGCTGCAGCCGGGTCGAGGATAACAGCCAATGCACCGCTTTTCATCCCCGGTATTATCTCAGCTGAGAGACCCTCCAGCGCCACATCCGGTACTGCCAGGATAACAAAGTCGGAAATGGCTACGCATTTATGTGAAGATGTGGCTGTTATACCGAGATCCTTTAACTTTTCAATTCCCGCAGGATTGATTTCAACATAGGTAACATCATATTTCGAATTTCTGAGGTTATGGGTGAGCCTGAGCCCCATCTTTCCGCCTGCACCGATTAATGTAACTTTTTTCATTTTTTTCGTATAATATTATATATACCCGTCTGTTCTGACTGGTATCCTTTTTTCAGCCGATTCATAGGCGGCCCACACCAGCCTCACAGTTTCAAAATTATCATCCCCGGTAGTTTCAGCTTTTCCATTCCCCAGGAGATCATTCAGTATATCGTTGTTGCATGCAACGATTGACGGAGGTTCGGGTTCGAGCCTCTCTGTCTGCCAGCTGTATGTTTGCATGGTCATCTTTTCATAAGTTGTGTTGCTGCCGGTGGTAATGGCAAAATTATAATCAGGGTCGAGTCTTACACTGCCTCTGTCGCCTTCGACAAGCAGGAGCACCTGCGGAAAGACCTCTTTTTCAAGCGGGGAGCTGAACGATATCTGCTGAACACATACCATGCCGTTTTTCATTCTGAGCATGGATGTAGCCACATCCTCACCCTTAATGGTCGGATTGATGGTCTGTATCTGGGTATAAATTGTTTCAGCTTCACCAAAAAGGTATCTTAAAACATCAAACTGGTGCGATCCCTGGTCGGTAAGCGCAAACTGCTTAAGGGTAGCCAGGAACGGTTGTGTTTCAAAAAGCGGGAAAGCAGTGTTCCATAACGAATTGCAGCGGAAAGGTGTACCTATGACACCAGAGTCGAGGATCTGTTTCATCCTTCTTATCTGTGGCTGCCACCGGTAATTCTCATGGACATAGAATTTAACACCTGCATCCTGCGTTACCTGCATCATTTTTTTTGCGATCGCGAAGGAGGGAGCCATCGGTTTCTGGCAGATAACATGCTTCCTGTACCTGGCAGCAAGTTCAACGAACTTTGAATGTGTGTCGACATCGGTAATGATGTCAATGAAATCAAGCCTCTCCTTTTTCATCATCTCTTCAGCATCATCGTAAGTATGAGGGATGCCAAACCGTCCGGCCAGTTCATCGGCTTTCAATTTTGTTCGGTTATACAGGGCCACACATTCAGCACCGTCCAGTTCCTTCCAGCCGCCAAGTTGGAACTGCGACCAGAAACCGCAGCCAAGAATTGCAAATCTCAGTTTGTCCATTTCAGTTTTTTAAGATAGGTTATACTCTCTTCAGCCCAGATCTCTTCTTTTTTTATGGTTGATTCAATAGTCTCTGCAGGTGGTGTCCAGAGTTCGAGAATGGCTGAATTGCACCTGCCGTATGAATTAATTCTGCTGACCAGCCCGGGAATGTCAAGCATACCTTTTCCGGCCGGGCGTCCTTCTATTACAAAGCCCATTTTATGGCTGACTCGATGTATTGTAAAATCCTTTACATGAAGGTTAATAGTATATGGGGCAAGTATTTCCGATACTGTTTCGAAGCCTTCACCGGCACCCAACGAATTGACCGAGTCGAGACATATCCCGACAACATCAGAGTCGGTTTCCAGGACTATCTTTTCGAATTCTCTGGCTTTAAACCTGTCGTGGTTTTCAATGGCAAGTTTTATATTTCTTGATTTCAGTTCAGGAACCATCTCTCTTACTATTGAGATGACAGTTTGTATATCAGACTCAAATCCTGTTCCGTCAATCACCATTCTCAGTATAGGGGAGTCAATGATCGCTGCAGTTTTGAGACACTCCATGAAGTGTTCCGGCATAATTCCTCTTCCTCCCATTTCCAGGGAGATATTTTTACCGGATGCATATTGTTTCAGATCCTTCAGATTCTCCATTGTAAGCTTTTCAAGCGGCAGATTATCTGCTATCTGGACAATTCCGACTTTTGCACTATCAGCTTTGTCGATAAGTTCTGTGGCAGAGAGAGGCTTTGCGGGCATTGAGCCTGGTACACCAACTGCCCAGGTAAAGGTGTAAGAGCTGATTCCTAATTGCATGCTTGATTAATCTGTTTCTGGTTCAAATTTTCAGGTTTAAATTTATTCAGGGGTTTTGTATCCTTTTGATGTGTCATCGAGGATAAGTATCCAGTCGTTGCCTCTGCCATTGGAGGGCGGAGTGAATTTTCTGGTTCCGGTTCCAGGGAAGGTGTCAATCAACTTTGATTCTCCGTTTTTTGGGTTGAACCAGTAGGCTTTTATAGAACTGGCGCCAATCCTGTCGAGTATAATTTCTGCCGGCCAGCCTGTCGGGAAATAGATAAAAGCCTACCGTGCGCCTCTTGTGGCGACAACATAATCTGTCTCAGGGAAATAAGCAGGTGCGATCAAAGACTGGTCAGGCACTCTCGATAAAAAGGGCCTGGATTCAATAAGCCGGCGGGCATGGATCAAATCCCATGCACCGGGCAGGTCGAGCACATCGTACCAGTTGTTCCTTGCCAGTCCGACGGCCTCCCGTTCGGGTGTCTTCATCTGCCAGATTGGATGGCAGCCGTATGTGTGCCCGAATCCGCCGCTGAAGAGGTTCCAGTACAGAGCTTGTCTGACATCGGCATCATTGAACCAGCCTAGGACGTCAGGATTCCACCCGACAGGGTGGTCCTCATACCGTGGTTCACCATCAAAACAGGGTTTAACAGGAGTCAGGTTGTAATCATGCGCAACCAGCCGTTTAAAGATCGCATAACTGCGCTGACCGTGTCCGGTCTGACACATATTGAAATCAAGCCACGATGTGTTATGGAACCATTCTGATGAACTTCTCTCACCCCAGGGATGAAATGTCATCAGATGATTTTTATCTGCAGATTTGATCCCTTCGCCGAGAGCATTCCAGATTGGCGTATTTTCTCCTCCGCCGTCACGGTCGCCCCCGTTTATCCATATGATATTCCGATAATCCTTGTAGCGGTTGCCAATCCATTGACCGTATTTAAAAGCATTTTCAGCGGTAAAAATCACAGGACCAACTCCCCATTGTTTGTCAACCTTATCTCCCCATGTTGGAAGCAAGCCTATGAAAATACCTTTTTCAGCAGCTTTCATAATTACCCAGTCGACATGTTTCCAGTAGGCTTCATTTGGCTTCAGAGGGTCATTATCGATCAGAGGTTTGTTGCCTTCAGCATTTGGGGTATTGAGACCGTTGAGCTCGGCAAGCGCAACAGCCTGTATCACAGTGAATCCCTTGGCACGCCGGTTCTCAAGATATCTCTCCGTGTCTTCCTTATTCAGGCGGTGAAAGAGTTCCCATCCGGTGTCGCCCAGGTAAAAGAAGGGAGTACCGTCTTCAAAAACGAGGAAACGTTTGTTTTCGGAAATGACAAGCTTACCACGTGAAAGGTCAACTGATGACCCTTTCCATGGATTTTCCTGGCTGAAGGATATAGCGCTCACAATAGTGAATGTGATCGCTATTAATAGTGGTTTTTTCATACTCTCATTATGCAAGCCTGGACCAGACTATAAGGACCAGTCCGATAAGATAAGACATAAACATAAGTATCAGCAGGGTATTTGTACCTTTCGGGGCATCCTTGAATTCTTTCCAGAGAAAGATACCCCAGAGGGCAGCCACAACAGGTGCGGCATTGCTCAGACCGTATGAGATCGCAGGGCTGGCGGCGCCAACCGACATGAAGCTCACCGAATTTCCCAGACACCAGATGGCTCCTCCAAGTAACCCGAGCAGGTGGGCTCTTGTTGATCCCTTGAACCACTCTGTAATCTTAACCGGTCTTCCTTCAACAGGTCTGGCCATGAAAAAGGGAACAACTATTATTGTGCTGAGCAATGCTCCAAGCGAGAAGAAGACCACGGCAGTGTAGGAGCTTATCTTTCCGGCCTCTGCCGGCGTGAACTCAACAGCCAGCGAAGCAGCTACAAACCTGTAAAAGAATGCAATGCAGATACCTGCAAGAAATGCCAGAAAGATCCCCTTGAAAGATGGCTTATTCTGATGGCTTGCAAGTTTCTGGTACGATTGCATGCTTAGAAGTATTGCTACTATGATAACAGCGGTTCCGCCAAACAGAATGTAGGGATTTCCTTCGGGCCTGCCCAGATAGTTGATAAAGATTCCCAGCGTCCATCCGATGCCTCCTCCGATCGGAAAAGCCACCGACATACCTGCCACCGATATTGAAGCTACCAGAAGCAAGGTTCCTATGTTCCAGATAAATCCTCCGAGTGCCGATGAGAGAAGATACTTCGGATCGGCCTGTGCCAGATCAGGGATGAAACTACGTCCTTCGTTACCAAAACTGCCGAAGGTGAAAGCCATTACCAGGGCAAAGAGAAGGATCCCAAGGGTATAATCCCAATAGAAAAGTTCAAAACGCCATTCAAGGCCGATAAGGTTCCTGGTGTTCTGCCATGAACCCCAGCAGATCATTGCTATAACACACAGAAATACTGCAAGTGCGTAATTTTGTACAAGTACCATGGATTTTTAAGGTTAGTATAGTTAATATGGATAAAAATAATACAATTATTCAATGCCTGATCCAGCCTTCAATGAAGTTTATTGAATAAGGTTCTATAGTGAAAATTCCTTGTGATTTAATTACCTTACAGTTCTCATTGCCTGTCCACTGATGACTTGATACGGCTTCCTTCAAACTATCTCTGCAGAGAATTCTCATTCTGAATAAACCCGTGCAGCACTCAATCTTAATATTTTGTGGCGTGGAAGTAAAACTGGTAAGCATGGCTCTTACCTGTTTGCCGTCGGTAAGCGCCAGGCACTCTGCATGAAGAGGATCTGAACTAGTGCTTTTTACAACATCCATATTCTTATTTCCGAGAAGGAATCTGAATACGTGGAAGACCGGGAAGATCATTCCTGCGGACGCAGGGAAAAGGTCACTCCACTCTGAATCTTCATCCCCCTGGATAAAACCTCTTTCTCCGGCTGTTTCAAAATAAGTTACGCTGTCAGCGCCCGATTCACAGAGGTATTTTAGGCTCCCTGCACTCCAGCAGGCGCCGAAAATCGACATAAGACGGCTGTCAACCTGAGGAGGAGCTCCGTCTCCGCCGTGGCGTTCTTCAATTAATGTGTTGGTTGCATTAAATCGCCTCTGAATTGTAACCGGAGAAACCCAAATTCCTTTTCTTCCTGAAAATGCCCGGGCGCTTCTGACCGTGTTCTCCTGTGCTTCCAGGTTTTCCACGAGTGTCCGGTTGTCCCATGCATGTTCCTGCGGGTGAATTGAATAGCATATATGATCATTACCCGTGTCGCCGGGTCTGTTCCTGTTTAACTGGGCAAAATTGGCATTTGTCCCCGTGATTATATCAATCTCAGGATCGATATCCTTCAATTCAGGCACCACATAAAGTGCAAGTTGGTCGGGTGTTGATGGATATGATCTGTGAAACAGATAGAGAGCTGATACCGCAGGCTTTCTGTTTGAATACCATTCCAGGAACTCTGCAGTCTCTTTTTCTGAATCATCGTCAAAGAATAATGCAAGTTCAAGATCAGCTCCAATATCAAATGACTCATTGCATGCTTGCTCTGCTGTCTCAATCCATCCATCCGCAAAGAGGTGAAGATCAGCTCTGTAATGATCGAGATGAAGAGCTCTCAGGATTTTGATCTCATTGTTCGATAAAGAGCGGCGACGTGATGAGCGGCATGTGCCTATTGAAGGAAGCCTCCTGGTTTCTTCAGGAAAAAGCTTTATCACGGTTTTATCTTTATGAATAATTTCGCCGGCTGAAGAACCCTCACTAAGGAAAATCACTTTCTGGCTGATCCTTGTCCCTTTATCAACAGTTACCGGGTAAGGAACTGCCAGAGGAGTGGAGTATGTTTTAAACGAAGCGTCGGTCCAGTTCCTTTGATCTTCTGTTTCAAATACATCACCCTCGAAATCAATAGTACATTTTACCTTGTATGCTATCCATTTCATAGTTTTAATATCCCTGAAGACCTGGTGAGGGCTGATATCTTCAGGAAAAAATGATTGCTCAGTTGTGCCGTCGCAATGCTCAATAATGCAGTTGTTGCCGGCACACCCTTTTATTGGATGCAAAACGCAGAATCCTATCCTGTTCTTTTGAAAAGTTGCCAGTGCTTCACCTTCAAAACTGCAGATCACTGTGCTGTCAGATTTGCCTTCGATTCTGATATCTGCAATAAAATCAATCCCTTGCGAATTGTAATGCGCCCTGTACTTTATGAAGAATACATCAGTGCCGGTCTCAACAGTCTCATCACTAATAGAGGGATCTATTGTATGCCAATCCCTGTCGCGTACCGCCGGATATATCATCCGGATCAGCTCATTGCTGCCGGCTTTCACATACCGGATCGCTCCGTTTTCGTATATCAATGACAAGCTGCCCGCAAAGAGTTGAACAGGCTTGTCGTTTTCAGAATGATTGCCGTGCAGGATAAAACCATTATCGTGTTCTGAGCCGGATAATACCATTGGCTGAAAGTCAGTGCTGTTCAGAAAACCAGGTTCTTCAGGTATTCCGATGCCGATTTCAGGCAGGCAATTCCATCCGGGACATTATCGCGTTCCACCATGAAGTGCTTAATGCCCTGAGAATAAGCTTCCCTGAATACAGGACGGAAATCTATGATCCCGCTGCCAGGGCACTCAAAGTCCTTTTCTTCACCGGCAGCCATATCTTTTATGTGCAGCAGAAGGTACCTGCCTTTGTATTTCTTAAGCAGTTCAACAGGATCGGCTCCTCCTTTTAATGCCCAATAGATGTCCAGTTCGCATTTTACCAGGTTGCTGTCGGTACCAGCCATAAGGTAATCGAATGGAAGGCCTTCTTCCATTGGGATGAATTCCTTGTCGTGATTATGCCAGCAGAATTCCAGATCATTCTCTCGGCATTTTTGTCCCAGTATGTTCAGCCTTTCAGCGCTTCTCTTGCATTCATCCAGGCTGAAAGGGCCGCCCGTGTACCATGGCCAGTAGGTGACTGCGATCTTCATTCCGAGCTTACTTATCAGGTCAAAGCTCTTCATCAGTTCCTCATCGGTGGCAGTGAAGTTTATGCCACCGGCAACAGGTGTAAGACCTATCTCTCTGAGAAAGGACAGAAAGCTTTCAGCCGAATCGCCCAGGTAACTTCCCGTTTCAATTTCAGTATAACCGAATGAAGCTGCCGTTTTAAGCACAGCTTTCCAGTCGCCTTTAAGTTCTTTTCCAACAATGCCCGATATAAAGCCGAACCGTTTCACCCTGTTCTCGGGGGGATTAGAGAAAATATCATTTGTAAATGAAGCCAAAGCGATAGCTGCGGCAGATCCTGTAATAAATTTTCGTCTTGTTATCATTTTGTTCCTTTTTTTTTATGGTTCTTGCTCTGTGCTCTTCGCTCTGCGCTAATATTCGGGCAGTTTCCATGGAGATCTGTAAGATGGAGTGATTAACTCATTTGCCCTGACGCTGTTAGTAAAGCGGTTGTTATTGTTGTCCCAGTGCAGGACCGGTTCTCCGCAGCGGGCTGCAATATTCGGAATATGCACATGCAGGGCTGCAATTCTTGCTGTTTCGGGAGGGCAGGCCGGTTTATTGCCACTCCTGATACACTCTATGAAATTCCTGACATGTTCTCCGTGCGACTCTTTGCCTTCTGTGAACCTGTATTCTGCGGTTTTAGGTTTTTTTGCCTGGCCGTCCCATTCAGGATAGAGTATCAGTTTTGAACGGTCGGCGACCAGTGTTCCCATATCTCCTATAAAAGCAAGCCCGTACGATGAATCATAAGGCCCCCTGGCAATACCTCCTGTCATATCCCAGTTGATCACAAAATCATCTTCAGGATATACGACGGTCATTGAATCAAATGTTTCCCTGCTGCGGGGTTCATGATACGTATTGGCCCCATAAACAAGCGTTTTTGCCGGAGGGGTAGAAATATTGCCTGCCCAGAGTGCGATATCAAGCAGATGTACACCCCAGTCCGACATCAGACCTCCGCCGTAATCCCAGAAATGGCGCCATGATCCGTGAAAACGGGTTCTGTTGAATGTCCTTTGGGGTGCCGGACCGAGCCACATGTCGAAATCTATTCCCGGAGGGACAGGTTCATCGGCGACGATCTGTGATCCTGCACCGTATTCAAAATTAGCCCATATATTGATCCGGCGCATTTTTCCGATGGCGCCCCCTTTGATGAGCTCCATGGTTTTCTGAAAAATAAATCCGCTGCGCTGCTGCTGACCGACCTGTACTATCAGTTTATTGTGATGACCGGCGGCCTTCACCATGATGGCGCATTCAGCAATGGTATTGGCCATCGGCTTCTCCACATAGACGTGCTTGCCGGACTGGAGTGCATAAACAGTCATGATGCAGTGCCAATGGTCCGGGGTTCCCACTATTACCGCATCTATATCCTTCCTTTCAAGAAGCTTCCGGAAGTCTTTGTAAAGCACAGGTTTCTGATTGAAGTTTTTCTGCAGATCCGAAGCCCTGTTGTCCAGTACTGACTGGTCGATATCACATAATGCCACACAGTTTACACCGGGATTGGAAAGATGATGTTCAAGTATCCCGAAACCCATATTCCTGCACCCTATGAGGCCAACATTAAGTGTATCATTTGGTGATACGGCTGATGTCAGTGCATCAGGCAGGATCATGGGTGATAATCCGAGTCCTGCCGAGGTTAGCGAAGTTTTGCGAATAAATTTTCTGCGGTTCATTTTCAAGGTATTTTATAATATTGATGCTCTTCTCATTGCCATAAGGTTAGAGTGAGGTGTAAGTACTGTTATCTCACAGCCTCCTGCCAGGAGGTACTTCTGCTCCCTGTATTTGTCGACAAGTTCCCTTGATATCCTGTATACTTCATCCTCAGTATTATCCTGTATCAGTACGGGATTAATGTTGCCGCCTGTAACAACATCATTGCCGAGTATTGCGCGTGCATGGTCCATATCGACCTGCCAGTCAAGGTCAATGATATCTGTGTTGATCTCCCTGATTGATTCCAGCAGGTGAGTTATATCGCCGCATATATGCAGCTTGACTCCGGCGCCGCATTCATGGATGAAGCTTATTAATTCTTTATGCCGCTCTTTGATGTATATGTCGTATGTATCCCTGTCAATCTGGGAACAGATGGCATCGCCCATACCGATCAGATCGCATCCTGACTCAATCTGAGCCTTTGCAAATTTCTTTGCTGTAATCATGCACTTGTCCATAAGACGATTTGAGAAGTCCGGGTCGGTCATAAGCCAGATCATCATTTCATCAACCCCGGCAAGATCGCATGCTTCTGCAAGAGGTCCTTCTATCCAGCCGCTTACAGGGACACTGCCTTTGAGCAATCGCTGGTAGTATTCGGCCCCCTTAATACGGTCAAGTGTACGCTCGGCTTTATAAACATCGGGATCCGGCAGGTTTTTGACGTCATCAGATGATTTCACGATCCTGTCGCGACAACGCGGGACTCCTTCTTCCACATATTCGATCCTGGCCCCGAATGCTGAAGTTTCGCGATATGGATCTGAAATAAGGCTTACCATATCAGTATCGAAGTATTCCATGGCCTTTATATTGCTTTCCACCAGCGTTTTATAATCAGAAGCAAATCTGGCATAGGTTGTATTGTTAAACCTGGCTGCGAAATGCATCAGGATAGGACGGAAGAAGATACGTTCCGTATTCTTATGACCGTTTAAGAGTGATTTATACAGCTGTTTCTTGTTCATGCTGATCGTTTCTTACTGGTTGTTCCTCTCCCCGATTATCAGTACCCATGGATTGACATCGGGCGCTTTGAAAAAACCGTCAGCTGTAGTTATTCCCTCAGTTTCAGATACTCCTGTTTTGGGGTTAAACCAGTAAAACGGCAGGCCTGATGTCATATTTTTTAATTTTATTGAACCTCCCTTATCCATATATGCGATGTAGAATGATCCTTCTTTAGCCAGAATGTAGCGGTCTGAATCCGTCAGATCCCGGCGTCTTTCCATATCTGTAAAGTCGAAACCTTCAAATGCTTTTGAAACCAGACCGGCGTAGTTGCTGCCTTCCTGGGCCATAGCCTCTTTCCACGACATAGGGGCATCTGTCCAGGCATCCCAGCCGGGTTCATCGGGAGTGACCTTCCATTGCCACAGGCACGCGGCTCCGTAAACGACACCCATTGTACCACCGTGCATTAGCTGGTTCCATGCCTCTTCTCCCTGCCACCAGCCAAGGCCGTTTTTACCGTTACCCATTCCCTCGTAGGTGGGTTCACCGTTCAGGGATGCCTTTGCTGGCTTATTGTCATACATCCTTTCGACCTTATGGTAAAGATGTAATCCGTCGTGGCCTGTCTGTGCCCACTGGAAATCGAGCCATGGCTCATCCTGGTATGAGCGGTTGTAATGAAAGCAGCGGGAGCTGTCGCCTCCTGCCCACGAAGGTAACCAGTCATCGGCGGGATTGTAGTGAATACCTGTCGGCTGTTGATAACAGTCCCATTTTTCTATCATTTCCCCGCCCGGCTTCACCCCGGGATCCAGCCCGTGAGCATCGCCGCTGACAAGCCAGAAGGCTGGCATGCTGCCATAACGGGCAACCAGATATTTGCAGTACCTGGCATATTCATCAGGGTCTGCCGTTGGTCCCAGGACACTTTTTCCCTTCCATCCGAAACCATGAAAAACAGGCTGGTAAACAGGGACAATACCATGGTCAACAAGGATCAGCATAAGAGAATCGAGATACTGAAAATAATCAGGTCTGAGTTTGTTAAGATGGCCTTCATGCAGATCATCAAATCCCCTGGCAAAACCCAGAACAGTATTTCTGGCGTCCGGGCCTTCGGCATACATATCGGGCTGAACGCTCATAAGCAGGGCGGCATTGAATCCCTTTTTCATCCTGTCGGCTGCATAGATCTTCACCTGGTCGGTTGTTGCCCTGAAGGGGATAGACCAGGGAGTGTCTCCAACGACCAGGAAGGGTTTACCGTCGGCATGGACCACGTTTCTTTTTCCGGGCGACATGCGGAGAAGACCGTGACTGAGAAGTTTGTTGTTACCATTATAGTCAACAGAGTGCAGTTTCCCGGTTTTTCCCGCCAATCCTCTGTCGGCAGGTTCAGAAAACGTTTTCCATGTCCATACCGAACCCGTATCGGGAGGAGCAAACCTGATTTTCCAGGTGTTTCCTCCATCCCAGAAAGCAGGCCTTAGAAGGGTATTTCCATTTGCGCCGGTAAATTCTGCCCATACATCTATGTCCGTATAGCCGTTCAGGTATGTTGATCCTGAAGTCAGTGTGATTTCATGAGTGGTCCATTGCTGAACTGTGAAAGTTTCCTTATTACAACATGCAGTAAGCGCCATCAGGGGCATAACCGCTGATAAGATCCGGATCGACAATCTGCTGATATTCATAATAATCTGATTTAATGCTACCTGATCTGGGAGAGAAAAAAAATAACAGTTAAAAGTTAAGAAAAAAATGATCTCTCGCCTCTGAATGATTGAAATTTTAAATATAGTAAATTTGCTTAAAAAGGAGGTAAACATGAAACTTGGATTCGTAAGTGCCATTCTTCCGGAACTGAGCTTTGAAGAACTTATCGATTTTGCAGCTGACGCAGGCTATAAATGTGTGGAGGTATGCTGCTGGCCCATCGGAAAGGCGGAAAGAAGATATGCCGGAGTCACCCATATTGATGTTGACACCCTGGATAAGAGCAACGCCGGCAGAATCAACGCTTACCTCCAAAAAAGCCATGTGGAGATCTCAGCGCTGGGTTATTATCCAAACCCCCTTGATCCTGACCCTGAAAAGAGGGAATTCTATGCAGGTCATATTAAAAAGGTAATAGACGCATCTGCTATGCTGGGGATAAACAGGATGAATACTTTTACCGGCCGCGACAAGAACAGATCTGTTGATGAGAATTTTGAAATGTTCATGGGGATATGGCCCGGCCTGATTAAATATGCTGAAGAGAGAAACGTAAAGGTGGGAATTGAAAACTGCCCGATGATCTTTACCGGTGATGAGTGGCCGGGAGGATGCAACCTGGCAACTACTCCCGTGATCTGGCGAAGGATGTTTTCAGCGATCAAAAGCGACTTTTTCGGGCTTAATTTAGATCCGTCGCATTTACTGTGGCAGCAGATGGATTACATAAAACCTCTGTACGAGTTCAGGGAGAAACTGTTTCATATCCATCTCAAGGATGCCAGGGTTTATCGTGAAAAGCTTGATGAGGTCGGCATAATGGCAACACCTCTTGAGTTTCATACTCCCAAGCTTCCCGGGCTCGGGGATATAGACTGGAGAAAGTTCATCTCCTCACTTTATGATATACGCTACAGCGGACCTCTTTGCGTGGAAGTGGAAGACAAGGCTTTTGAAGGCTCCCTTGAAGACCGGAAAAGATCCCTTCTGCTTTGTAAAACTTATCTGGATCAGTATATGATATGAACAGCATAATATTTAATTTTTATTAAACTAAACATACATAACATGGCAACAAAGAAGATTATTAACAGGCGGAGGTTTGTGAAAACATCCCTCATGGCAGCAGCTGCCACAGCGGTAATTCCTTCTCTTACAACAGGATGCACGACGAAGATCAAACCGTTGAAACGCATCTTCGGGAAGATCGGGTTTGAGGTGACCACCCTGGGCCTCGGGGGGCAGGCATCAATTCAGTGGACTCCTGATGACGTTGACCCTGTCAGGATCATTTTAAAGGCTTTTAAGCTGGGAATAAATTATTTTGACACATCAAACCTTTACGGCCCCAGCCAGATTAATTTCGGAAAGGCATTCAGGGAGCTTAAGCTTATTCCCGGTGAGTCGGGCTATGATGAAGACCTCAGAAGATCAATCTTTCTCACCTCAAAGACCCACCTGCGCTATGCAAAGGGAGAAAGCGATGTTCCCGGCGTAACCAACTGGACAAACGGTGAGCCCGGAACACATACCATCGATGACCTGAGGCGATCCCTGTCACAAATGTTCGGCGATGGCAAAGGGAGCTATCCCGTAGGAGCCTATATCGACCTGATGCTGATCCATAATCTTAACCGGAAAGAGGAGGTTGATGCCCTGTACGAAGGGCTTGAGGAGACTGGTCCGGATGCAGAACGAATTGGCGCACTGGCAGCTCTCCGTGATTATCGCGACGGTACCAATCTGACCGGATTGAATCCCGGAAATGAGAGACTGATCAGGCACATTGGCTTCTCAGGACATTTTGATCCTTCAGTTAATATGTATATGATACAGCGCGACCGTACAAATCTGCTTGATGCAATGCTGGTGTCGATAAACGCAAATGACAAGCTGATGTTCAATATGCAGCATAACGTGATCCCGCTTGCGGCTGCAAAGAACATGGGAGTGATCGGCATGAAGGTATTTGCCGACGGCGCAATGTATACCAAACCTGCAGAATGGTCAAACAATCCCGGACATGTAGTGCGTACTGTAGGAAACCCGGAACTGCCAAGTGAGCCCCTGATTAAGTATTCTCTCACCACCCCGGGAGTTCACCTGGTGATAATCGGGATAGGGCAGATTGATGATGACCCGCAAAAGTGTCAGCTGGTCAGTAACCTTGAAGCCGCACAGATACTGCCTGATGGCATGAGCGCCGCTGAGCGGGAAGAAGTTGAAGAGATGGCGAAAAAAGCTAAAGAGGGACGGACAAACTATTTCCAGCTGCCGGAAATTGCACTTACTGCACCGAAAGAAGTCAGCG
>Ga0116204_1000438_pt1 | contig 23769 bp, 24 predicted proteins | sample LakKivwa52mmetaG_FD_94481 | JGI IMG/M metagenome (GOLD analysis project Ga0116204, IMG submission 94481) | Anoxic lake water microbial communities from Lake Kivu, Rwanda to study Microbial Dark Matter (Phase II) - Lake Kivu water 52m metaG | ecosystem: Environmental > Aquatic > Freshwater > Lake... | reverse complement strand
GAATGGGAATAAAGGAGTTAACATGAGCCGTGCTTTTGTAAACGAAGAAAGATTTGAACAAGCGGGTGGCGAAGAACTCGTTGACCGCCCCATCAGCCCACATCCAAACTACGTAACCCCAACTGGCGCCCTGCAGCTGCAGACACAGGAAGAGGCATTGGTAGAGGCCTTGAATAAACTGAAAGATGCGCACGATGACACCTTTGCTAAAGACAAAGTCGCTGAAATTGAACGAGACTTGCGCTATGTGCGAGCACGACTGGATTCAGTCATTCTGGTTGACCCCAAGGCACAGAGTCACGACACCGTGCTATTTGGTGCCAGCGTTGAAGTGGAAGATGAAGAAGGTGCGCATCACACTTTCCACATTGTAGGTGAAGATGAAGCAGACGCCAGTATTAATAAAGTAAGCTGGGTTTCACCCTTGGCGAAATCACTCATCGGCCACAAAGTCGGTGAAAACGTCAATTGGGAACGCCCTGCCGGTAATATGAACCTTGAAATTTTGGATATCCGATACGAATCATGAATGTAAGCCAAGCCATACAAGAACGCCGCTCAGTTAAGGCATATGATCCACAGCACCAAATGACTGAAACTGAGATTAAGCACCTATTATCTCTGGCTATGCTGTCACCCACCGCGTTTAATATTCAGAACTGGCGCTTTGTAGTGGTCACCGACCCTGCTCTGCGCAAGGAAATTCGCAAAGTAAGCTGGGATCAAGCACAAGTTGAAGAAGCCTCAATTTTAATTGTGCTGACCGCCGATTTAAAAGCTTGGGCAAAAGCACCTGAACGCTATTGGCAGAATGCACCAAAACCAGTGCAAGATTTCCTGGTACCTGCAATTGGCCAATATTACAGTGGCAATGAGCTAGTGCAACGCGATGAAGCCATGCGTTCCTGCGGCATGGCGGCGATGACCATTATGTTAGCCGCAAAAGAAATGGGTTACGATACCTGCCCAATGGATGGTTTTGATTTTGACGCCGTTGCTAAACTGCTAAACCTGCCAGACGACCACGCACCGGTCATGTTTGTGGTGGTTGGCAAAGCGTTGAAGCCAGCTCAGCCACGCGGCGGCCAACTGGAAATGAATGAAGTCGTGATATATAACAAGTTTTAATCTCAGCCGCAGATATACACAAATAAAAAGTTAATGAGTCTGTAAAGAGTTTATCTGTGTTTATGCGCGTCGCCAAGAGGCGCCTACTTTTGGTCATTTGCGGCTAAAAAGTTTTTTTAAAGAAAGTAATACATGTTAATCAGTAACAACATTACCATGCAGTTTGGTGCAAAGCCGCTGTTTGAAAATATTTCAGTCAAGTTCGGCGACGGCAATCGTTATGGCCTCATCGGTGCCAATGGCTGTGGTAAATCTACCTACATGAAAATTTTAGCGGGCGTGCTTGAACCCTCCTCCGGCAACGTCACGCTTGATAACCATGAGCGTATGGCGTTTCTAAAACAAGATCAGTTTGCCTATGAAGATCAGCGAGTGCTAGATGTTGTAATGATGGGTCACGAGCAAATGTGGAACGCCATGCAGGAACGTGATGCTATCTATGCCAACCTGGAAGCAACCGAAGAAGACTACATGCGCGCCGCAGAATTGGAAGCGGTATTTGCTGAATATGACGGCTATACCGCTGAAGCGCGTGCTGGTGAGCTTTTGTTAGGTGTGGGCATCCCAACCGAGCAGCACACCGGCACGATGAGTGCGGTAGCGCCAGGTTGGAAACTGCGTGTGCTGCTTGCACAAGCCTTGTTTGCGAATCCGGATATTCTGCTGCTAGACGAACCCACTAACAACCTGGATATCAATACCATTCGTTGGCTAGAAGATGTACTGAATAACCGCAACAGCACCATGATTATCATCTCGCATGACCGTCACTTTTTGAATCAGGTCTGTACGCATACCTGCGACATGGATTACGGCACTTTGAAGGTATATCCAGGCACGTATGACGACTATATGGAAGCGAGCACGCAAGCTCGTGCACAACAAGCTAAAGACAATGCCAAGGCTAAGGAAAAAGTGGCCGAACTACAGGATTTCGTTCGTCGATTCTCTGCCAACAAATCCAAAGCCAAGCAGGCTACTAGCCGCTTGAAAATGATTGATAAAATCAAAATCGAAGAATTTAAACCTTCATCACGTCAATATCCATTTATCCGCTTTGAGTTTGATGAAAAAGAAAAGCTTCACCGCAATGCAGTAGAACTGAAAAACTTAGGCCATGGCTATGACAAGCCATTGTTTAACAATGTGAATATGATGTTTGAAGCAGGTGAAAAAGTAGCCATAATCGGTGAGAACGGTATCGGTAAAACCACTTTCCTGCGTTGTCTGGCCGGTGATTTGCAGCCTAAGCATGGTGAAGTGAAATGGGCTGAAAAAGCCAAAATTGGCTACTTCGCTCAAGACCATGAATATCAATTTGAAGATGGTGAAAACTTGTTCGAGTGGATGACAAAATTCACACAACAAGGTGATGATGACCAAGTGGTACGCAGTATGTTGGGGCGTTTGCTGTTCTCAGGTGATGACACCAAAAAATCAGTCAAAGTATTATCCGGGGGTGAAAAAGGCCGCATGCTCTATGGCCAGCTGATGTTGGCACGCACCAATGTATTGCTGATGGATGAACCTACCAACCACATGGATATGGAATCCATTGAAGCCCTGAATACCGCCTTAGACAGATATAAAGGCACACTGTTTTTTGTCAGCCATGACCGTGAATTCGTGAGCTCTATCGCAACGCGCATATTAGAAATCAAAGCCGATGGCATCGTAGACTTCAGCGGCAACTATGAAGATTACCTGTTAAGTCAGGGTGTTGAGTAAAGCACTGTCGTCATAAAATAGCCCTAAATTTCAGGGCTCTTTTTTGTCGCTCTAATCTAATTAATATTAAAAAAATAAAACCATTTTGGCATCACGTGTGCAGACAGATTTGTTGTAAAATTACGTTTGGCGGGCCTCCCCGCATTGTGAAGTAGCCAACCTGGTCAGGTGCGGAAGCAAGCAGCCACAACTATTAAGCAAGTGCCGGGGTAAAGGCTCGCCTCCTGTTTTTCAGCCTGTCGTTGAATGCATGAAAATACCTGAATTTTCTACTCGTATCATTCCAACTGTCATGCAAACTTAAGAAACGAAAATAAGCACACGAAATGACGTTTTTGAGCTAAAGTTTAGTCTATGTCATATCAAGTTCTAGCGCGTAAATGGCGCCCAAAATCGTTTGAAACATTGGTCGGACAAGACCATGTTGTGCGCGCACTCAGCAACGCGCTCGGACAAAATCGCTTACATCACGCCTATCTATTTACCGGCACACGTGGGGTTGGTAAAACCACACTGGCGCGCATTCTGGCAAAATCTCTCAATTGCGAAACCGGCATCACAGCTAAACCCTGCGGTGTTTGCAACACTTGCGTTGAGATTGATAAAGGCCGTTATGTGGATCTGATTGAAGTCGACGCAGCGAGTAACACGCAGGTGGACGCAATGCGTGATTTACTGGATAACGCACAATATGCACCGACAGCCGGGCGTTTTAAAGTCTATATCATCGACGAAGTGCACATGCTTTCCAAAAGTGCATTTAACGCCATGTTAAAAACACTGGAAGAACCACCAGCCCATGTAAAGTTTATTTTAGCAACGACTGACCCGCAAAAAGTACCTGTCACTGTATTGTCGCGCTGCCTACAATTCAATCTGCGTCAAATGGCCGGCACCTCGATTGTCAGCCATTTGCAGAATATTCTTGGTCAAGAAGGGATTCAATACGAATCGACTGCACTGCATTTAATTGCACGCGCAGCAGACGGCAGCATGCGTGATGCACTCTCACTCACCGACCAGGCGATTGCATATGGCAGCCAGACGGTGAATGAAGTAGAAGTGCGTACCATGCTAGGGGCGATTGACCAAAGCTACCTTTATCAATTACTAGACGCGTTGCTCGCAGGTGATGGTGCTGCACTGCTTGCGCAAGCCAAGATGATGGATGAGCGTAGTATTGCTTTTGAAGCTGCACTGAATGATTTTGCGCAAATTTTGCATCAAATCGCAATCGCGCAAACTGTGCCTGAAACTGTGGCAGATGACCTACCGGAGCGGGATCTGCTGCTCTCCTTTGCTCAGCGTATTCCAGCTGAAACTTTGCAGTTGTATTATCAAATAGCCTTACTAGGACGTCGTGATATTAGCTTAGCTCCGGATGAGTATGCCGGATTTACCATGAGCCTTCTGCGCATGCTGGCATTTACACCGACGGATGCTGCAATCAACAACGGCGCTAAAATGATGGGTGCTTCCCCTAAAGTTTTAGCAGAAAAAACTGCCAATATGGTGCCTGCCAAACCTGCAGCAGATCCCATATCTATAGCAGAACCAAAGCCCGCCCCCGCGCCTTTTGCGAATAAAGTCAGCATATCTGATATAGATACCCCCGTAGAGCAAACTGCGCATGCTGAACCAGGAATGCACTTTGATGGTAACTGGCGTGGATTGGTCGATGAATTGAAATTAGGCTTGGCACGTGAGCTGGCGAAACACTGCGAACTGATAAGTTTTGACGAACATACTATCTCATTAAGCGTACCCGAATCTCAAAAACACTTGCTATCGCCCAATTATCAAGAAAAATTGAGTGGGGCAATCGCGCAGTATTTTGATAAAAAAATTAAACTGCAATTTAGCGTAGGCGGTAGCGGCAATACACCAGCCAAGCAAATCATGCAGGAAAAGGCTGAGGCGCAAGCCAATGCTAAGACTTCCATTGAGCAGGATGCCTTTGTTCAGGCGCTGATTAGCGATTTTGGAGCAAGCATTATCCCTAACTCAATTAAACCCATTTAAGAGTGCAAATCTCATCATTATCAGCATTACAGATTGACGGAATTAGCATCCTTTTACAGATTATTACCCAAGGAGATCAACATGATGAAAGGCGGCATGGGCAATTTAATGAAACAGGCCCAGCAAATGCAGGCAAATATGCAAAAAGCTCAAGAAGAGTTGGCGCATATTGAAGTTGAAGGTGTTGCAGCAAACGGTTTAGTCAAAGTACAGATGACCTGCAAAAATGAAGTTAAGCGTGTCACATTAGATGACAGCGTGATGGATGACAAAGAAACATTGGAAGACTTGCTGGTAATTGCGCTGAAAGATGCAACGGCAAAGGCTGAGGCTACCGCTTCCGCAAGACTCTCAAGCTTCATGCCTGCGGGCATGAAATTACCATTCTAGGCACAACCTTCTGCATGCAAAACCCACCGGCGCTTGAACAACTGATCGATAGCTTACGCTGCCTGCCAGGCGTCGGGCCAAAATCTGCGCAGCGCATGGCTTATTACCTGCTGCAACGAGACCGGCAAGGTGCAAACACGCTCGCACAATCTTTAGGTAATGCGCTAGAGGTGGTTGGTCATTGTAAATTATGTAATACCTTCAGTGAGCAGCCCATCTGTCCATTGTGCGAATCGGCACAGCGTGACAGCAGCACTTTATGCGTCGTGGAAATGCCCACCGACTTGATGATGCTGGAAAGTACCCGTGCTTATAACGGCATGTATTTCGTGTTAATGGGTCGTTTATCGCCGCTAGATGGCATTGGCCCAAAAGAAATTCATCTGGACAAACTCATCAAGCGCGCGCAGGACGGTATGGTAAAGGAAGTCATCCTCGCCACTAATTACACTGTTGAGGGGGATGCAACTGCACACTACATTAGCGAACTGCTGAGAGCTAGGGGTATTAAAGTCAGTCGCATAGCGCGCGGCATGCCTATGGGCGGAGAAATTGAATATGTAGATACCGGCACGCTTGCGCAAGCAATGCTGGAGCGCCGCAGTGTCTGAGATTACAGTTTATATCAAGCTCAATAAATCTAACGGGCTATCGATAGTTTCATCAGCACCCCAAGTTTGAGGTCTGTCCTCATCTCCCAGATAGCCATACATCGCGACCACTGTGCGCATACCCGCTGCTTTACCTGCCTCTATATCGCGTTGGGCGTCACCTACATACCAGCATAATTCGGGCAACACTCCAGCCTGCTGGCAAGCCAGATAAAGACTATCCGGATAAGGTTTAGGTCTCGCTACATCGTCGGCACACACCACACTTTTTGCTCTGTCCAACAAGCCAATATTTTCCAATAACGGCCGCGTAAAGCGTCTAGGTTTATTAGTGACAACACCCCAGGGGCTTAACTGCTCGTCTAGGCGTATTAGCAGATCCTGCACCCCATCAAAAAGCACCGGCTGGCGAACCAACACCTCATCATATAATGCCAGATATTCATCACGCATAGCCGCAAATGTTGGGTCATCCGTGCTTAACCCAAACCCCACTGAGAGCAGCCCCTCAGAGCCATGTGACGCATAAGGCCTAATAATTTCATGCGCCAGTGCGGGCAACCCATGCTTTTCACGCTGCAAATTAAGTGCATAACCCAAATCATGAGCGGTATCAACCAAAGTGCCGTCTAAATCAAATAAAATCATGCTATTCCGAACTTACACGGCCATTTGGGCATGCATTAAATAATTAACAGAAACGTCGTCCCCCAGACTGTAGATTTTCGATAGCGGGTTATAGCTCATTCCTTTTAAGCCCGCCACATCCAAGCCAGCATCTCGTACCCATGCAGAAAGCTCAGACGGCTTGATAAATTTAGCATAATCATGGGTGCCTCTGGGCAACATGTTCAGCACATATTCTGCGCCTATCACCGCATATAAATAGGCTTTGGGGTTACGATTAATGGTGGAAAAAAACACCGTTCCGCCTGGCTTTACCAATCGAGCACAGGCAGCTACTACTGCTGCAGGATCTGGAACGTGCTCTAGCATTTCCATACAGGTTACCACATCATAAGTGGCAGGCTCTTCGCTGGCTAACTGTTCTACTGCAATATAACGATAATTGACTTTTGCACCGCTTTCCAGCTGATGCAGTTTTGCAACGCTTAATGCTTTTTCACCTAAATCAATGCCGGTTACATCTGCACCTTTAAAGTACATGGATTCAGACAAAATCCCTCCTCCACAGCCGATATCAAGTACACGCTTACCCTGCAAAGAAACAGTATTGTCTATATAACTTAAACGCAATGGGTTAATCTCATGCAATGGTTTAAATTCGCTATTTTTATCCCACCATTTGTGTGCAAGTGCAGCAAACTTCTGCAGCTCTACCTCATCTGCATTTAATGTTTGTGTGGTGTCAGTTTGGGTTGCCATTTTTTAACAATTTCCTTCAATTCCATAGGCTCAATATTGGCGTAGATGCCATTGCTATACTTTAGTTCTCCAGCCACCCAAGTATGGGTGACATGCTCGCGCCCACAGGTATATACCAGATGAGAAATCGGGTCATAACATGGGGAAATTGCAATATCCGTCAGCTTGACAGCGACAACATCTGCCTGTTTGCCAATGTCGATACTACCTATTTTATCATCCAGCCCTAGCGCTTTAGCCGCATTGATGGTGGCCATCTTTAACACCAGATGTGCAGGAAGCGCAGTTGGATTTTCAGTTGCGCCTTTCGCCAAAAGTGCAGCCATACGCATCTCTGAGAACATATCCAAACGATTATTACTGGCTGCACCATCAGTGCCCAGCCCAACGTTCACCTGCATATCTACCAAGGCAGATACAGGCGCAATGCCGCTGCCAAGCTTTAAGTTAGAGCTCGGGCAATGTGCAATATGACAGCCATACGCATTCAATAAATCAATTTCTTGCGGCAGAAGATGCACGCCATGTGCAGCCAAAAATCCTGGGCCCAGCAATCCCAATTGAAGCAGTCTTTGAATCGGTCTAATACCATAAGCATCCTCACCTTGCTTAATTTCTTCACGCGTTTCATGCAAATGCGTATGAATGCCTAAACCAAGCTGGTCTGCATACACCACGACCTTCTCAAAAGTTTTATCACTAACCGTGTAAGGGGCATGAGGCGCAATGGCACCGCTGATCAATGGATCATTGCGCCAGCTATCATGCGCCTCAAAACCTTTTTGCAGATAATCATCAGCATCGGCTGCATATTTAGTGGCAAATTCACTGACAAACAAACCTAAGCAGGCACGCAGGCCAGCTTGGCTCACGGCTGCGGCAGTGGCTTTAGGAAAGAAATACATGTCGTTAAAACAGGTTATACCGCCACTTAACATTTCAGCACACGCATGCAACGAGGCATCTCTAACATAATCCTCCATCACAACAGCCCGCTCAGTAGGCCATATATGCTGATTTAACCATTCCATAAGAGGTAAATCATCAGCGATTCCTCGCATCAAGCTCATTGCAGCATGTGTGTGCAAGTTAATCAGACCTGGAATCAAAACGTGTTCATCGAGGCTAACCATTTCAGTCGCCTGATAGCGCAGTCTGGCTTCTGAAATCGGCAGCAAATCTACTATGCACCCGGCATGAATCGCTAGAGCATGATGTTCTAGAAGTGCTCTATCATCTTCTAGCACGGCAATCCATCTAGCTTCAATCACTAAATCAACAGCCTTAGGTGACGATGTAACTTGGTTGGATATCTGCATCTTTGTATTTTACCAATAAAAAAGCCCCACGATTGTGGGGCTTAAATATCAAATTAAATTATTGTCATTAATCTAATCTATGATTGCGAAGTTATTTGCACTCATTTGTTGCGTGCATTCTTTCACCAGTAATCACTACACGGCGGTTAGGTGCCAAGCACTCGATCAAGGCTTTACCTTTTACGCCTTTACATTCAACAACAGGTTGCAGTTCACCTTTACCCACCGCACGAATGCGGCTGGCTTCAATTCCGTGTTCAACCAAGTGCGCTTTAATTACCTGAGCACGTTTTTCAGAAAGTTTTTGGTTATATTGCTCTGAACCGATACGATCAGTGTGACCTATTACCACAACCACATCGAATTCCGGATGCTCTTTTAAGGTTTTAACAACTTCATCAACCTCAACTACAGCATCACCATTGAGTTTAAATTTATCAAAACCAAACAGTCTCTCTGCCTGGATAGTCACAGTTTCAAACTTAGGCTGGCATAGCTCAGGAGCAGCCACTGGTGCTGGCTCTGGCGCAGGAGCAGGTGCTGGCTCTGGCGTAATTTCTGGAACTGGCGTTGGTTCTGGCAAAGCAGCTACAACAGGTGCAGGTGCGCCAAAACGGAAGATTGCACCCAAATTGAACAATGTATTACCAATGGTTTCATCGGCATCAAAATTCATTGCTGGGGCTCTGGCATCTGCACGAGACCACTGGTGACGCAAATCAGCTTGTAGACCGAAGTTGTCTGTAAACAGATACTGAGCACCCAAACCCACGTTGGCCATCCATGAAGTATTGCTTCGGCCTTGCAAGCCCGCTAAGTTGGTGTAATCTACATCGTTACGCGCAACGCCTAAACCTGCCAACAAGAAAGGACGGAATTTTTCACGACTGAACATATACAATGCATCCAAACCCAGCGTGGTTTGTTTATAACGGCCACCAACACCGGGAATATTCGTATCTTCGCTGGCGCGGTTATATCCCAAACCACCTTGAATATCCCAGTTGGTTGAAAGCTCTTTACCTAATTTGATAAATGCACCGCCGCCATTGTCAGCGTCGAGATTGCTGTCAGCATCTAAGTAGCTTACGCCAGGAACTGCGTACCATGCGCCGCGGTACATGTCCTCAGCTAATGTGGCAAAAGAGGCTAAACCTAGAGTTGTTGCTACGGCAACAGCCATCACATTCTTTTTCATTCGTTAACTCTTAGTTTGTCAATGTAATTCTTATTAGAATGATACGCAACAACACCTATCAGTGCAACCTCAAAACCCGCATCTGGATTTGATTGCTACAGTATTTGTTGTGCACTTACAACAGACTTTACAACATTTTTATAGCCGCCTCAACCTTATTCGCAGATAGTGCATTCACTCGAGCATCTGATTCACATAAACCACCTCTTAAACCTATGTAGTGAGGCGAAAACTGCTTAAGTTCAGAAATATGCTCTAATTTCAACGATCCTGCCAGACCTGACTGCAGTCCGTTTGACTTAGCGTTCGTCACAAACTGCTGCAAGTTCTGATGGGGCATGTAGTCCAGTAGATTAGATTTGGTTTTATATGCTGTATCCAGCATGACTCCATAAAAACCGGCATTCTTAAGCATGCCCATCAATTTTGGGGGATAAGTAAATTCGGCAAATAATACCGCCACAAGTTTCAAGCCAAGACTTGTCTTTTTCTTTAACGCTTCTAGGCAAGCATCGTAAACCTGAAGTGGTTCATTTTTTACCTCAAAAAAACCAATTTTAATTACATCAACATCAATATCAGCCAACTCAGCAACGGCTTTATGCAGCAAATCCGGCTGCATAGGCAAATCACCGATAGTGGTTGTAATCACTCTCGCACTGCCAGATGCCCTGATTTTGCTGGCAATGACTCGGGCAACCTCTGGTTCCAGTGCTCCTAGCGCACCCTTTGCCGGATGTTTCAAATCGATGATGCTTACACCCTTATCAAGCACCATAACAGCTTCTTCAAGACTACTTACACTGACTAATAAACGGGTCATTTGAAAATTGCCTCAAGCCAAATTTTCATGATTCAGTATCGCTTCATGATTATTCACAGCCTCAATCAGCCATTTCCAAGCTTGCAATTCTCTGTCTCCAGCAGTTTTATCTATCGCAATTTGCAAATAAGCCATTTCCTGCCTGATTTTCTCCATGGGTAATCGTTTGAGCCTGCTGACCAATACCGCCAATTCAATTACCGCAGCTTGAGCGCGATTAAAGCCCTGAAAAGGCTTATGCTGATACTCTTGCACCACTTCCAAAAATAACTGCGGTCTCACCAAGTCATCTTCAACGTTTACCAGTTTAAGCTCTTTATGTCCAAGAGCATCCGCCAATCGATATCCGGGCACTTGGTCAGCTTGCAGCAGTTGCCAAGGTCTTCGCCCGGTAAGCGCTCCTGCAAACACGCGAACGTCGTCGCAAACATTTAATACGGCACAATTGGTTGCCAATATATTTTTCAAGGTAGTAGAAGGCTTGTAGGGGGAAATTACGATATATTCGCCATGCATGCGAACTCCGAATGGCGTGACATGCGCCTCACCGGAAGTGTTGATTGAGCTGATGATGGTTTCAAAAATCATGGACTTATTTACGTTGATTACGTTTTTCCTTAAGAGAGGCTTCACGATGCGCAGTTTTTGGCTGGTCATCCAAAACTTTGCTGGCGACACCCCAATCTAGTGGTTGATCCTGCACATAGCGTTTATTGAGTTGCCAGGCAATTTGCGCACGTGCCAACTCTACGCCCAAATAAAACGCATGCGAAGCATCATCTTCTACTTTTAAGTGCGGGTACAATTCAAAAGAATCAACAGCGCTGAATAATCCATCGCGGTTGTAGATATGCAGCCCCTGCTCGCTGACTTGTATGCGGAAGCTAGGATCTTTAATTTGTGCTGCGATTTCCTGAATCTCATCTATCGTGTAGGTAACTGGACGCCTGTCATGCAAGCCCAATAGACCATTGCTGTAGCCACGAGGTAGCCTATCATCCTGTTTAGCAGCATACATCATGCGCCGTGCAATATCTGCTTCTGCAATTGCATTGACCGCATGCGGACTAACCGAAGTTGCCAGCACAGCTGATATATCCAGCTCGCTAATCATGCCAAACAACATGGCATTAATACCGGTAGTATCAGCATCAGTAAGCTCTGTTAAATTACCTATGCCCATCATAATAGGAATTTCCGGATAACGCTTGCGCAACCTGTGATAACGCACGATTGAATCGGTCAAACCAAAATGAATGGGATCTAAAATTGCATCTGCAATAAATGGTTTGCCGCGTTTCAGGCAATGGTCAATGGCACGATAGAGCGATGGCAAACTATGTGGCTTGGCAGGTATCAGTATCGGAGTTGCCGCTACCTCATCAGCAATCCAAAGCGTTTTTTCTGTCAGACTCAATAAATAATCAGCGCCGGCTTTACCCGCCAGCAGCAAATCTTCGGTATTCAATGAATCAACGCTGACTTTGATATCGAGTTCTTTTAAGGCCTTAATCGCTTCTGCCAGGTGAAAAAACGGCACGCCAGGTAAGCAACCCAAATCAATTACGTTGGCACCCTGAGTTAAAAAATACTGTGCTTTTTTAACAATTCCTGCCACATCCAGATGTGGCGCGTCTACAATTTCCGCGAAAATTTTGACGCTGTATTGACTCAGATCCGGCGTCACTCCAGCATGACCAAAATATTGCGGCAAATCCTTGAGATCTTCAGGGCCACGCTCTACAGGCACACCAAACTTCTGCTGCAAAAGCGATAAATCACCCTGACATAAGCCGGGCACGATGACTTTGTCTGCATCACCAGTCTGCTTTAAACGACGTGCGATTAAATCCGGCGTCATCAATGCGGCGACCGATACGCCAATCTGCTCAACGCGATATTTAAATGGAGGGGTTTTAGGGTTGCTTTGAACTTCACTCAACACTTTTTTCAAGCTTTTTTCCGCCAACTTGCCGGTTAAAAATAAAAGTTTTTGAGTCATTGCCTATTTAGTCAAACTTTTGATTCTAGCTTTAATAGCCTGTTCCAGTTCCTCTATATCAGCAACAACCGTCGTGGCCTCAAATGCTTTAAGCTTGTTCACGTTTTCCAAATCTATGATGCGCGGATAAACTTTGACGAGATTATCACGCGGTGCTTCTGATTCAAGCTCCGGTGCGGTGTCACAGGCAAAGACGATACTGGAGACTCGGGTTTTTCCTGCTTGCGCGTACAGATTAGTCACTAAGCTATCTGAGAAACCATAAGCCATTTTAGCAATCGTATTAGACGTCGCAGGTGAAATCACCAAAGTGTGATATTTACCCTCGTAAAACAGTTCAACTGGCACACTGCTGGCAGTCTTGTCTTGATAAACGCGATGACCAGTAGCGATTAATTGCTCCTGAAATCCATATTGCTGGATAATCTCGGCCGCAGCACAACTCAAGAACACATCCACTTCCCGCAGGGTCTTCAGCAACGCAAGGGACTCTCTGAGGTAATGGCCTGAGCCGGTGATAGCCCAGGCAAGACGTTGATTCATATGCATTCCGACTTTCAAACAAGCGCCTGAAAACCATAGCTTCAGACGCTTAAATTACCGCTAGCTGAATGGATGCTCAATCACGATAGTTTCATCACGCTCAGGGCCTGTCGATACAATCGCAATCGGTACTCCACAGACTGCTTCCAGACGCTGGAGATAATTCTGAGCGTTTTTCGGCAAGCCATCCCAAGTTTTCACACCAAAAGTGCTCTCCGTCCAACCAGGCATAGTTTCATAAATCGGTTTACAGCCTTCTACGTCATCTGCGCCTACAGGCAGCAAGTCAATTTTCTTACCATCCAGCTCATAACCGGTACAGATATTCAGTGATTCCACACCATCCAACACATCAAGCTTAGTAATGCACAATCCGGTCAAGCCGTTAATCATGGCTGAACGACGCAATGCCGCTGCATCAAACCAGCCGCAACGACGTTTGCGTTTAGTAACAGTACCAATTTCCTGGCCTTTGTTAGACATTTGATGACCTGGCGCGCCCTCTGTTTCAATGTCGAGCTCACTCGGGAAAGGCCCACCGCCTACTCGCGTGGTATATGCCTTGGTAATACCGAGCACATAATGCAGCATGTTGGCACCTACACCAGTGCCGGCTGAAGCCTGACCTGCAATACAGTTGCTCGATGTCACATAAGGGTAAGTGCCATGGTCAATATCCAACAAAGTGCCTTGAGCGCCTTCAAACAACAGGTTTTCACCCCTAGCGTTCGCAGCATATATTTCAGCAGACACATCCGCAATCATCGGTTTTAAAGCAACTGCATGCTGCATGCTGGCATCATATTGCTGCTTATAATCAACAGCTTTAGCGCCCAAATAATTGGTTAATACAAAGTTGTGATAATCCATCACTTCAGCCAGTTTATCGGCAAAGCGCTCTGGATAAAACAAGTCATACACACGCAAAGCACGGCGCGCAACTTTATCCTCATAAGCTGGGCCAATGCCTTTACCGGTAGTGCCAATTTTTTTGTCGGCACTGCGCTTGGCCTCACGCGCTAAATCAACAGCTACATGGTGACTCAAAATCAGCGGGCAGCCTGGACTGACCTTTAAGCGGCTCCGGACTTCCAATCCATCTTTTTCAAGTGCGGCAATTTCGTTGAGCAAATGGCCGGCATCCAACACTACGCCGTTACCAATAAAGCAATTAATGCCTGAGCGCACAATACCAGACGGCACCAAATTCAGTTTATAAACACGCTGCTGAGCACCCTGCCCAACCACCAAAGTGTGACCTGCATTGTGACCACCCTGAAAACGTACGACCCCTCTTGCATGATCAGTGAGCCAGTCTACAATTTTCCCCTTACCCTCATCGCCCCATTGGGTACCAATCACGACGACGTTTTTTGCTGCTTTATTTGCCATAACCTAAACTTTTTAAATGAACTGTAAATGTAAAACCAATAGCACATCTCATACGATGCTTATTATTATTTGATGTCTACTACATGCCAGCCGGAGTTGTAATGCTCGAGCTTTTTAGTGCAATTGAGTTCTGACATATTCGATTGCATACCTGGCAATTCTTGAATAACGACATGACCCTGCTGACGCAGTGATTCAATTTTTGCGGTCAATGTGTCATCTGCAAGCGCTGGGGCAAAGATTGCCTGCTCTGCCACTGCCGGCGCTAATGCAGTTACAACGCCACGCAAGTCCAGACTGAAACCAGTTGCCGGACGCGCACGTCCAAACGCTTGCCCCACCTCGTCATAACGACCACCCAAAGCAAGCGGCCCTTTATAACCTTTGGCATACGCGGCAAACACAACACCGCTGTGATAATGGTATCCACGTAGCTCACTCAAATCAAAGCTGACACTCACATCCATATCTTGTAAAGCATCAGCCACATGCTGCAGATTTTGCAAAGCATCTACAATTGCCGGACTGGCTGGCAGCACTTGTGCCGCTTTCGCCAAAATAGAACTGTCCCCATTCAGTTCGGTAAGCCGTAATAAAGCCTCGCGCGTAGTTTTATCGACATCGCGAGCGAGTGCATTCACTGAAGATTGGTCTTTGCTTTGCAGCGCTGCATATAGCGCCTGTTCCAGTTGCGCATCAATCTGGCTGGACTCAATCAAACTACCAAATACATTCACATGACTAAAATCAAGTTGCACTTGCTCGATGCCGATGGCGCGTAGCGCTTTGATAAGCAATCGCTGTATTTCAATATCACTGGCAATCCCTCCGTGCCCATAAAGCTCCGCACCCACTTGCAGCGGTTCACGTGTTTGCGCCAGTCCATCAGGTCTAGTGCGCATCACGCTACCGGCATAACACAAGCGCGTAGTGCCCTGGTGATTCAACAAGTGCGCATCGATACGCGCTGCTTGAGGCGTCATATCAGCCCTCACACCCATAAGGCGGCCAGTCAACTGATCCACTACTTTAAAAGTAGCTAAATCGAGGTCATGTCCAACACCGGTAATCAGGGATTCCATATATTCCATCATTGGCGGAATTACATATTGATAACCATGCACCTTGAACAGATCCAGCAATTTGCGACGCAAGCCTTCAATTCGAGCGGCTTCAGCCGGCAACACGTCTTCTATATACTCAGGTAATAACCAATTACGCATCTTTATCTTCACTTATCGTCGGTCAATTGAATGATTGACTGAGCAGTATTAACAGCAACCCTACAGCGACAGAAGCCAAGCCCACAAATCTTAACTGACCATCTTTCAAATCAATCATACGTCTAAACGTATCACGCCAAGCCCGCGGCAGCAACAAAGGCAAAACGCCTTCTATAACCAGCATTAAACCCAGCGCTGTAAATAACATACTTTTCATTGAATAGCAGTTTTATTTTTTAGGGCTGCGCATATATTTAAAGAAATCAGAGTTCGGATCTAACACCATCACATCACTCTTATTCTTGAAGCTATTTTTATAGGCTTCCTGACTACGGTAGAACGCATAGAATTCAGGATTACGACTATAAGACTGGTTATAAATCTCAGCCGCCTTGGCATCACCTTCACCTTTAGTTTTCTGGGCTTCACGATAAGCTTCAGCAATTATCACTTCACGTTGCTTGTCTGCATCCGCACGAATTTTTTCAGAGGCAGCGGCACCTTCTGAACGCAGCTGATTCGCCAAACGTTTACGTTCAGCAATCATACGGTCATACACAGACTTACTGATTTCTTCCGAATAGTCAACACGCTTCAAACGCACATCAACCACTTCAATACCCATTTGACGCGCTTCTGTATCGGCTTTTTTACGCAGACTATCCATGACTTTACTGCGCTCACCGGCAATCACATCGCGTACCGTGCGCACACCAAACTCAGCACGTAATCCTGCATTCACCACTTTGGATAATCGATCTTCAGCAGCGGCTTCGCCGCCTTCTTTAATCGAAACATAATATTTCTGTGGATCAACAATGCGCCACTTCACGAATGAGTCGACCATCATATATTTGTTTTCACTCGTGATAAATTTAGCGGGCTGCTCCCAATCCAGCGTCAAAATACGATTGTCGAAATACTTGAGGTTATCAACAAATGGCACTTTGAAATATAGCCCTGGTGATTTTTTCACCGACACAATTTCACCTAAGCGCTGCACCAGTACATATTGGGTCTGATTCACGGTAAATGCTGATAAAGACAGAAAAACTAGTACCAGCAAAACAATCATTAAAATATTTTTTGAATTTTTCATGCTAATTCCTATCTGCTCTCTCGGTCACGACTGCGAAACGCGTCTCGTGAGCGCTCAACTGTATTTGGCGCTACAGCCTGTGGTTCTGGCTGTGGATTAAGCGACTGCATGGATTGTGACTGTGGCACAGTGTCTGCACCACTGGCATTGATAAGTTTATCCAATGGCAAATACAGCAGACTATTACCGGATTTTTGGTCAACAATCACCTTGCTAACGCTGGACATAATCTGCTCTTGCGCATCTAGATATAAACGCTGGCGGGTCACTTCAGGCGCATTGTTGTATTGCGCCAAAATCTGGTCAAAACGGCTTGCATTACCACGCGCCTCACTTTCAACCTTCAGCTTGTAACCAGCAGCTTCGGCCAGCAAACGTGAAGCCGTACCGCGCGCTTTTGGAATCACATCATTGGCATAAGCCTGGCCTTCATTGATCTGGCGTTGATTATCCTGATTGGCACGGTTTACATCTTCAAACGCTTCCTGCACCTGCTCTGGCGGTTGCGCACTTTGCAATGAAACGCTGATAATTTTCACACCAGTTTTATAGCTATCCAGAATCGTTTGCATGCGCTCAGAAGTATCCGCCAAGCCTTTTTGCAAAAGATCATCCAATTTATTTTTACCTACGACCTCACGAATCGCTGTCTCAGCAGCCGACATTACAGCATCATCGGTTGAGCGATTATTAAACAAATAATCTTTTGCATTTTTCAGGTTGTATTGCACAGCAAACTGCAAATCAATAATGTTTTCGTCTTCCGTCAGCATCAGCGCCTCTTTCGGCACCTTGGTTTTTCCGCCACTGCCCTCACCACTGCTTCTGTAACCAACCTCAAGACGGCGTACTTGCTCCATATTCACCACTTGGACTGTTTCAATCGGATAAGGCAAATGCCATCGCGGACCAGGCTCAGTTGTGTCATCTGCTACTTTACCAAAACGCTGCACTACACCTACCGAACCTTGATCAACGATATAGAATCCGGTAGCAAGCCACACCAAAACAATCACTGCAGCAATTGGCAGCAGCGGAAAATTCACGTTAGGTGAGCTCGTACGACCAGGCTGATGTCCTGACTGATTGCCACCGCCTTTGCCGAACATGGTGTTAATTTTGCGACTTAAATCACGCATCACCTCATCCAAATCTGGTGGGCCTTCATTGTTCTGCGCTCTCCAACCTGGAAACTTAATCATTCATCACTCCGAAAACATGTGTTAATTTTTAGCTTATTTTTAAGCTGATGATGGTGTCTATGCAAATGCGCTTTCCTCAGTGCTTTGCTTTTGTAATAACTGATAATGCTCAGCCATTGCTTGCCTGAGCAGATCCATACCGGCACCGGTTTTGGCCGATACATGCAAGGTACTAATTCTATCATACTCATCGCGCGCCAAGGCAGGCTCCAGGCCTACTCTGTCAATTTGGTTATGCACCAAAATCTGCGGCACATCTGCTGCACCAATCTCTCGCAGCACTTTATTGACTTCGGCAATCTGCTCTTCACGATTGGTACTGGCTGTGTCCACGATATGAAGCAGCAAGTCTGCCTGAGCTGCTTCTTCGAGAGTTGCACCAAAAGCCTCCACCAACGCATGGGGTAGATGCTTGATAAAGCCAACAGTGTCTGAAATGACGACCTGACCACAATCAGGAATAAATATCTTGTGCGTTGTAGTATCCAGAGTCGCAAATAATTGATCAGCCGCGTAAATATTTGCTTTAGTAAGACGATTAAAAATGGTGGATTTACCGGCGTTAGTATACCCGACCAAAGACACAGTCATCACTTTGGAACGCTTACGCGCACGACGCTGCATGCCACGCTGCGCTTTCAGCTTTAGAAGTTTCTCACGCAACTGCTTCACGCGCACGCGTAGCATGCGGCGGTCTAGTTCCAGCTGCGTTTCACCTGGACCGCCACGAACGCCGATACCACCCTTTTGCCGCTCTAGGTGGGTCCAGCCACGCACCAGGCGAGTAGACAGGTGCTCTAGCTGCGCTAGCTCTACTTGCAGCTTGCCTTCATGGCTTTGGGCACGCTGGCTGAAAATATCCAGAATCAGTCCGGTTCTATCCACAACACGCGCCTGCAGCTGGCGCTCTAGGTTACGCTGTTGAGATGGACTGAGATCATGATTAAATACAGCAATGTTGCACTCAGCGGCTTTCATCGCCTGCTGCAATTCATCAGCCTTGCCGCTGCCAATAAAAAGTTTGGCATCAGGCGAGGAGCGCTTACCCTCAATCGTGCCTCGCACTTCTAAGCCAGCACTCAAACTTAGTTGCCTGAGTTCTTCCAGACTTTCCTGATAATCACTTTCACCGAAGTCTACACTGACCAAAATCGCGGTTTCAAAACCGCTTGGCCTTTCAAACAAATCTTTCAACGCTTAAACTTCACCTTCTGGCACATGAATATTGACCGCTCGCGCAGGCACAATGGTTGAAATAGCGTGCTTGTAGACCATCTGCGTCACGGTATTTTTCAGGAGGATGACATATTGATCAAACGAATCTACCTGACCCTGCAATTTGATACCGTTGACCAGATAAATGGATACTGCGACGTGCTCTTTACGCAACGCGTTAAGGAATGGGTCTTGTAACATTTGCCCTTTTTGATTCATGATTTCTCCTATTGTTTGGAGTTAAGGAAGTACGGAATAAGTCCTCATGACCACGCACATGAGGTTTGCGGGATAGGATGCACGGCAGACTTCGCTGCGAATGGTTATTGCCTTCGCGAGAAGTCTAATATCGCAGACTGCCCGCAAAGACTGTGCCCATCCGGGTTGTGATAAATTTGTGCGCTTGCTTCGTTGCACTTCTCGACTTCGTAGAATGACTACGATCTTCGTCACGCGCCTAGCAATTATCACAAATTTATTCACAACGTAGCTCATGGAGACTTGCTCCGTGCTTCCTTCAATAAAATTGCTACACTAGCAATGCTAATACTACTCTCGTTCAGAGTGAGCACAATGCAATTCGTTCTGTTTTTACGCAAAATTCCTATTTAAACACTTCAATTCTTGCCAGCACTTCGTCACGCCCTAGCAAAGCCATTACCTGATCGATGCTTGGCGATTGCGCAATACCAGTTATCAGAACACGCAGCGGCATTGCCACTTTAGGAAACTTGAGCTGAAACTCTGTCACTACTTCTGCAATCACATGATGAATCGCTTCAGCATGCCACTCTACCTGGCTTAACAAAACAGCAAGTTTAGTCATTGCAGGCTTGATATCGTCGGTGAGATGCTTTTCAGCGGCAGCGGCATCCATCACTGGTTTCTTGTAGAAATAAGCAATACTTTCAGCTAACTCGTTTAAAGTACTGGCTCGTTCTTTATATAAATCCAACACGCAGTTCAAATCTACTTGCTCGCTTACGTGCACATCTAGCTTAAGCAAACGTGCTGCGATATCAGCAGCCAATGCAGCTTTATCAGCTTGTTTAATGTAGTGCGCATTCAGCCACTTGAGTTTTTCGGTATTGAACTGTGCCGCAGACGGTGTGATGTGGTCCAAATCAAACCAGGTACAGAATTGCTGCATACTAAAAATCTCATCATCGCCATGACTCCAGCCCAAACGCGCCAGATAATTCAACACCGCTTCAGGTAAATAACCATCTTCATGATATTGCATCACACTGACGGCACCATGTCGCTTGGAAAGCTTCTGCCCATCGTCACCCAAAATCATGGAAAGGTGCGCATACTGCGGAATAGTTGCACCTAGTGCCTTCAACATATTAATCTGGCGCGGGGTATTATTGACATGATCATCACCGCGTATGACTTGCGTAATACCCATATCCCAGTCATCTACCACCACGCAGAAATTATAAGTGGGCGTGCCATCAGCACGCGCAATGATTAAGTCATCTAACTCTTGGTTGGCAATACGAATTTCACCTTTTACCAAATCCTGCCAGACCACATCACCTTGTTTTGGGTTTTTGAAACGGATGACAGGTGGAACACCTGGAGGCGTCTCGGGCAGCACCTTGCCATCTTCTGGACGCCAGCGGCCGTCATAGCGTGGTTTAACACCCTGCTGCATCTGACGTTCGCGTAATGCATCCAGCTCTTCTTTGGTGGAGTAGCAATAATAGGCAGTGCCATTTTCCAGCATTTGCTGGATTACTTCACGATAACGATCCATACGCTGCATTTGGTAAAACGGACCTTCGTCGTAATCCAACCCCAACCAGTGCATACCATCCAATATAGCCTGCACCGCTTCCGGAGTGCTGCGTGCGACATCGGTATCTTCAATACGCAGAATGAACTGCCCGCTATGCTTTTTGGCAAAAGCCCAGGAGAATAAAGCAGTGCGTGCACCGCCAATGTGAAGAAAACCAGTGGGGCTGGGGGCAAAACGAGTACGAACAGTCATAGTAAAACGAGGCTTAAGCTAAGAAATAAACATAATTTTATCATGCGCACGCTATGGTCTCGCATACAAAGCGATACATCAGCAGATTTCGGTCGATTTATTTCTTAATTTCGTCCTGCCAACCGCCACCAAGCGCTTTAAACAATTCTACGCTGGCAATCAATCTAGCCTGTCGGCTCTGTACATAAGCGAGCCCAGCTTCATTGAGCGCACGCTGCGCATCCAGCACATCAATATAAGAGGAATATCCGGATTGATATCTGTTTTCAGACAAACTCAGCGCTTTCTGTGCAGATTGCTGACTTTGCAACAAAGCTTGCTCACGCTCTGTATACTGCCTGAGGTTCACCAAAGCATCATTCACTTCACGAAATGCAGATTGAATTGCACCCTCGTAACTCGCCAAAGCCTGTTTCTGCTTTGCCGTCGCTTGATCAACTTTGGCATTCAACTTGCCCGCATCAAAAATAGGTAGATTCAAAGCTAAACCCGCAGACCAAATGCGCGCTGCTGATTTCGTAACATTGCTCAGTATCAAACTTTCACCCCCGTAATTCGCCGTGAGCGAAATACTGGGATACAAAGCTGCTTTGGCAACACCGATATTGGCGTTGGCGGCCACCATCAGCTCTTCAGCCTGGCGGATGTCAGGCCTCGCTTCCATTAAACTTGAAGGCAACCCTGCAGGCGGCACTGGTGGCAATGGCATTGCAGTAAGATTTTGACTTGCAGCCGGCAAACCGACAACAGCAAGATTCATATCACCGGTCAGTAATGACAACTGATTAACAGCCAGCGCCCGCATTCGCTTCAAATCCAAAATCTGCGCCTCAAGGTTGGTATTGGCGACTTCTGCCTGATGCACATCCAATGCTGAGGCAACGCCACCTTCAAAACGACGCTTGGTCAGTGCCAAGCTATCTTGACGGCTTTTCAAGTTAGCCTCTGCAATCGCCACTTGAGACTCAAGACTGCGAAGAGTGACATAATTGCTGGCCACCAAACCGGACAGTGACAACATCACCGTGTCTTTGGCGTAGCGTGTGGATAGCATCTGCGCACGCGCCGCATCTTTAGACAGGCGCAGCTTACCCCAGAAATCCAACTCAAAATTGGTACCAAACGCAAAATTAAAGTTTTTACGCGGGTTTTCTGCAAACACTGGGAACGGACCGGCTTCAGTCACACGTGAGCGCACACCTGAACCCTGCAAATTGATCTGTGGCAGCAAAAACGCACCAACTTCTCGCATTACGCCGTCAGCCTCTTCAATTTTCGCTACGGCAAGTTTGATATCGGTATTATTTTTCAGCGCTTGATCTATCAAGTCGTTCAATACAGGGTCCTGATATAGCTTCCACCAATCTCTCACCACCTGAGTTTCAGCTGCGATCTGTCCTGTTTCGGTTGCGAATTGTGCAGGCACTTCAACTTTAGGCCGCAGATAATCCGGCCAAATCTGACAGCCTGACAACAGCATTGCAGATACCAGCACATAAATAGGCTTGATCGTCATTAAATTTTTATACTGCATGGACTGCTTCCTTACTTTTGAGTCTCTATAGCACCAATTGCATCAGCATCTTCAGGCGGTAATTCATGATGTTTTCTGTGTACATTTTTGTTGCTCAGCCAAGTGAAGAACAAGGGAATAAAAATCGTAGCCACAAAAGTTGCCAATAACATGCCACCCAATACGCCAGTACCCATAGAGCGTCGTGCGGCGGCACCTGCACCTGACGCAAGCACCAATGGCACAATACCTAACACAAATGCCATTGATGTCATCACAATCGGTCTGAAACGCATCCGTGCAGCTTCGAGCGCCGCCTCGGCAATCGGCATCCCCTCTTCCATTTTCTGGCTGGCAAACTCCACAATCAGAATTGCATTTTTAGCTGCCAGACCCACCAACGTAATTAGGCCAATCTGGAAGTAAATATCGTTTGGCATACCGCGTATCAGTACGGATAACAAGGCGCCAGCGAGGGCAAATGGCACCGCCATAATCACGGCAAACGGCAACGCCCAGGTTTCAAACTGCGCCGCCAGAATCAGAAACACCATAATAATCGCAAAGCCAAAAGCAAACACCGCAGCAGAACCGGTACGTTTTTCCTGATAGGCTTGGCCTGTCCAGGCAATTTGATAATCATCCGGCAATGTTTTGGCTGCAATTTTCTCCACAGCTGCAATCGCATCGCCCGAACTTACGCCAGGTGCGCCCTTACCCAGCACCTTGGCAGAGAGCAATCCGTTATAACGCTCCAGCTGCTCAGCACCTACAATTGAAGTCACTTTACTTAGCGCTGAAAGCGGAACCATCTGACCGGTATCTGAACGAACATAAACCTTACCCAAATCTTCCGGCTTCATGCGATATTCCGCTTCAGCCTGCAGCTGTACCCGATAAGTACGGCCAGACTTATTGAAATCGTTCACATAGAGGGAGCCCATCGTGCTCTGCAGCGTGTCATAAATACTCGCAACTG
>Ga0116204_1000437_pt1 | contig 23771 bp, 21 predicted proteins | sample LakKivwa52mmetaG_FD_94481 | JGI IMG/M metagenome (GOLD analysis project Ga0116204, IMG submission 94481) | Anoxic lake water microbial communities from Lake Kivu, Rwanda to study Microbial Dark Matter (Phase II) - Lake Kivu water 52m metaG | ecosystem: Environmental > Aquatic > Freshwater > Lake... | reverse complement strand
CTGGTCGCCCTGGCGCAGAAAAACCTCAAGCGCCTGCTGGCCTACTCCTCCATCGCGCACGCCGGGTATGCCCTGGTTGGCGTGGTGGCCGGGAATGAACTGGGCATCAAAGCGGTCGTATACTACCTGATTGCCTACGTCCTGACCAATCTCGCCGCCTTCGGCATCATCGCCGCCTTTGGGCGCGTGACCGGCTCGGACGAAATCCGCGCCTATGACGGCATGAGCCGCCGCGCGCCCTACCTGGCACTCGCCATGCTGGTGGCTTTCCTCTCCCTGTCCGGGATGCCGCCCTTCGGCGGGTTTATCGGCAAGGTGCTGGTCTTCGCCGCTGCTGTCGAAGCCGGGTGGTACTGGCTGGTCATCGTCGGCATCATCAATTCGGTGGTGGGCGTCTACTACTACCTGACGGTGATGAAGTACGTCTATCTCTACCGCATGGAGGGTGAGAACGAGGAAGCGCACCCCATCCCGGTGACGCGGCCTTATGCGATTGCCATTGTGGTGCTGACCATCGGCATCATCCTCACCGGCACCATCTTTGCCCCCTGGTTCGGCCTCTCCACCGACGCCGCCCTCAGCCTGTTCTTCTAATCCCACCTTTCTCCTCCTCCCAATAATTAGTTCTTTCTCCTCCCCCGAAAATCCGCTCTTTGGATTTTAGGGGGAGGTCGGGAGGGGGTCAATCCTGACAAATTTTACTCACTTTGCTGATAAAAATCCTTATGATATAATCCGCAACCGATGATAGCAAGCAGCCCTCCCGACAACCGAAAAGATGCCGACAATCGATTTAATATGACCCTGGCAGCGGTTGTCGGCCAGGTTGGTTGCGTTACCCCGGTCATTTTAGTTGGAGCCTTGTTTGCGGGACTGTGGCTTGACCGGCAATTCGATACAAAACCCTTCTTTGCTATTCTGTTCATTGCAGGCAGTGGCCCCATTTCGGTAATTGTTCTTTACCGCATTGTGAAGTCAGCCACCAGCCGGTTAAAAACAACAAATCATCCAGCCAAAACTTTTGAGGAGGAAGCGAATCGTGAGTGAAAAACCCAAGAAACGAGTCTGGGGACGTTGGGTTGTGCTTGCGGCCATCATCCTGGGATTGTTCCTGTTTACCGGTTTCTTCGGAATCGGCCTGGGAATCAAGCCCATTATGCCGCATGTTTATCTTCCCGGCGAAAAATACAGTGAAGTTCCACTCTTCACCATTCCCTTCATTGGGCCGTTCTACTTCACCAATACCACCTTTGGCCTGATTGTGGCAGACATCATCGTCGTTTTACTGGCGATTGGCGTCTCGCGCGGGGTAAAAAGCGGAAAAATGGTGCTGACTGGCATCTCCGGCGCAGTGGAAGCGCTGATGGAAATGCTCCACGGCATCACCGAAGGCACCGCCGGGAAGTGGACGAAGCAAATCTTCCCCTGGTTTGCCACCATTACCCTGCTGGTACTGGCCGCCAACTGGTCGGGACTGGTGCCGGGCAATGAAACCATCGGCATCATTCATGAATACAAGAATGGCTACGCCCTCGAGCACTTTGGCCCCCTCACTACCATCTGGGACTCTGGAGCGGAAGGCAAGGGCGAAGGCAAAAGTTACGCCGTCATTCCCTTCATGCGCCCCGTTTCCACCGACCTGAACTTCACCTTTGCGCTTGCAGTTGTTGCCGTTGTGATGATTCAGGTGATTGGATTCCGTTCCCAGGGCATTTCCTACATGTGGAAGTTCTGGAATGTAGGCGGCCTGTTCAGTAAGCCGATTTTTGGCTTCATCGACTTCGGCGTCGGCCTGCTCGAACTGGTTTCCGAATTCTCGAAAATCCTGTCTTTTGCCTTCCGTCTTTTTGGCAACATGTTCGCGGGCGCGGTGCTGTTATTCGTCATCGGCTCGCTGGTGCCTGTCTTTGCCCAAGCCCTGTTCTACCTGCTTGAATTCTTTGTTGGTCTCATCCAGGCCATCGTGTTCGGTATGTTGACGATGGTCTTCATGTCGCAGGCCACCCAGGGCCATGGCGGCGAACACCACGAAGAAGCGCACGCGTAAATTTCGGGCGAGTCACTGCCCGGGTAAACACCATTTCACAGTGGCGGTCTGTCCCGCCCGAAAACAAGTCACGGAGGATACACACAATGGAAGTTGCAGCCGCAAAATTAATTGGCGCAGGCCTGGCGATGATTGGCGCGATTGGCGCAGGTGCCGGGGTTGGTATCGTCGTTGGCGGTGCTGTGCAGGCGATGGGACGCAATCCCGATGCTACCGGCACCATCCAGACCAACATGATTCTCGGCATTGCGTTTGCCGAGGCCATCGCTATCTACTGTCTGGTTGTCGCACTGCTCATCCTGTTCGTTTTCTAGAAATCGGGAGGATACCTTGGAAGCATTGGGTCTAAACCTACCCTTTTTTCTTGTTCAGGTAGTAAACCTGATTATTGTCTACACGGTGGTCGCCAAGTGGATTGTTGGTCCTATCTCTGGCTTGCTAGAAAAGCGCCGCCAGACCATTGCGCAGGGTCTCGAGGATGCCCGCATCGCCGCTGAAGCCCGCGCCAATGCCGAAAAAGAAGCCCAAAAAATCACCGCGGATGCCCAGGCCAAAGCCAGCCAAATCGTCCGCGATGCCACCGAACGCGCCGAGTCCGCTGCCCGAGACGTGAAAGCCGCCGCCGATGCCGAAGCCAAAAAGGCCGCCGAAAAAGCCCTGGCTGAAGTCGAGGAAGAACGCAATCGCATCCTCGGCGACCTGCGTGGCCAGGTGGCTGCGCTTGCCATCGCCAGCACCCAGAAACTGGTGGGTGAAGCCCTCGATGAAAAGCGCCAGCATGTCCTGATTGACGAATTCTTCGCCGGGGTCAAGTCTGGCAAGGTCATTGTGATGGAAGGCGCTTCGGTCGCCGGTTCATCCGCCGAAGTCACCAGCGCCCTGCCGCTTACCAAAGACGAGCAGGAATCTGTCAAAAAGGACGTGCTCGCCAAATCTGGCGCGGCAGCCGTCTCCTTCCGCGTTGACCCCGCCATCCTCGGCGGCCTGGTCATCAAGGTCGGCGATAAAGTCCTCGACGGTTCCGTCGCTGGCAAGCTCGAAGGCTTGCGCTCTAACCTGCGCTAAATTTGTATTGTTTTTGGAATGCCGGAGCTTGCTCCGGCATTTTCGTTATGTAACGCTCAATCTTGCGCAACCGAAAGCCAATGCGCAGGTAAAACATGCCCATTCCATCAATTTATGGTAAAACCTGAACTATGATTTCCCTCCCCGCCCTCTTCCTTGACTTTCCTCTCCTGTTTTCCCCTTCGAACCTTCCTGACCTGCCCCTATCCGGCCTTGCCATCGACAACAGACAAGTTCAACCCGGATACATCTTCATCGCCCGCCCCGGCGCATCTGTGGATGGACATGATTTCATCCCCGATGCCATACGCCGTGGCGCGGTTGCTATCGTTGGGCAGAAGGAAATGTCCGCTCTGGCCGTTCCGTATATCCGTGTATCCGATTCGCGCCGCGCCGTGACTCACCTCGCTGCGTCTTTTTACGGGCATCCAGGCCGCAAACTGACCGTCATCGGCGTCACCGGCACTGATGGCAAGACCACCACCAGCAACATTCTCTACCAGATTATGCTTGCCGCTGGCCTGAAAACCGGTCTGATTTCCACCGTCAACGCCGTTATCGGCGACGAAGTTCTCGATACCGGCTTCCACGTCACCACCCCTGATGCCCACGATGTCCAACGTTATTTAGCGCGCATGGTCGAAGCCGGGCTGACGCACGTTATCCTCGAAACCACCTCGCACGGCCTTGCCCAGCATCGCGTCGACGCCTCGCAGTATGATATTGCCGTCGTCACCAACATCACCCACGAACACCTGGATGAGCACGGCTCCTACGAAAACTACCGCGCCGCCAAAGGCCGCCTGTTTGAGTTGCTCGCGGATACCGCCCAAAAGCCGCAGGGCAGCCCGCGACTGGGTGTCCTGAACTTCAATGACCAGAAATCTTACGGGTACATCTCATCGCTCCTCACTCATCACTCGTCACGCCAGGTTTCTTACGGCCTGACCTCTGCTGCCGACATCTACGCCGAAAACATCACCTACAGCCCTTCTGGCCTGACCTTCGACATCGTTGGGGATGGTTTCCGCGTTCCTGCCCGGACTCATCTCGTTGGCGCGTTCAATGTCTCCAACTGTCTGGCCGCATTTTCGGCGGCGGTTGCTGGTCTGGGCATCGACCCCCAGGTCGCAGCCCAGGGCATCGCCAATCTCCCCGGCATCCCTGGCCGCATGGAATTCATCAACCTGGGTCAGGATTTCACCGCCATCGTCGATTTTGCCCATACCCCGAACGCCCTCAAGGTGGCCCTCGAAACCGCCCGGCAGATGACGGGCGGGAGAGTCATTTCCATTTTTGGCTCGGCTGGCCTGCGTGACCGCGAAAAACGCCGCCTGATGGCCGAAACCTCCGCTCAACTGGCCGACATCTCCATCCTGACTGCCGAAGACCCGCGCACCGAATCGCTCGACGGCATCCTGGCCGAAATGGCTGCTGGCGCAGCCTCCCGGGGCGGCCTGGAGGGTGAGACCTTCCACCGCGTCCGTGACCGGGGCGAGGCGATTAAATTTGCCCTGAAATTAGCCCGCTCCGGCGACCTGATTATCGCCTGTGGCAAAGGCCACGAGCAATCCATGTGTTTTGGAACGACCGAATATCTCTGGGATGATCGGACAGCGATGCGGGCGGCGCTCTCTGAGTACCTGGGTATCGAAGGCCCCAAAATGCCCTACCTGCCCACGCAAGACGAGAACGATGGCGTGTAGCCAATCTGTTTTATGTACGCTTCTCTGCTGACTATGTTGTCAGCCGCTGTTTTTCTTATCTCTTACACCACACCTACAGACCTGACCGCATAACCGGGAAAAATCTCCTGCACGGCATGATTATTGAGACGCTTCTGTAAAAGTTCTCCCAACACATCCCGGTAATCGGTTGTAACCGCCAGGTCACCCGGCCCAATCAGTTGCTCCTTTTCGAGGCCAGGCCATTGCCCATAGACTTTGCCCCCGTTTACATGCCCGCCCAGTACCATCATCATACTGCCGTGACCATGATCCGTACCCAGCGAACCGTTTTCAGCGGCGCGCCGGCCAAATTCGGACATCATCACGACCGTCAAGCTTTTCATTTGCGCAGCCATGTCTGCGTAGAATGCAGCCAGCCCTGCCGCAAGGTCTTTTAGCAGACTGGCGTGAATCCCTGCCTGCGCAAAATGAGTGTCCCATCCGCCCAGGTCAATTGCGGCGACCTCCAGCCCGATTTCAGCTTGGATGAGTAAAGCGGTTTGGCGCAGGGCAAGGCCAAAATTTGTTTCTGGATAGCTATAATCTGAACCGCGGCTTTGGGTTGGGTCAATTTTTTGAAGCAGGTCAAGCATCCTCACAGTTTCTTGCCCAACTGGATCATCCGCGTACAAGATATTTAGAGCGGCCCGCAGTTGATGGACCGCGCGTATGTTATTCCCCAAGTGAAAGTCTGCAATCGAGCGCAGCGCTGAGACTGGCACCGCCCCGCTCAGGGAGCGTTGGGGCAGTTCTCCCAGTCCGACAGCCCGGAGTGGTGAGAAATTCCCGGTGTGGAGGGTTGCCAGATGACGGCCAATCCAGCCAGAGGCCGGTCCCCGTTCGTCATCTACGCCGCGTTCCATCAATTCCATTGCCCTGAAATGACTGCGCGACTCATCTGGCGCGCCGCAGGCGTGAATCAGGGCGAGGTGCTTGTATTGCCACATCTCCAGCATTGGGCACAGGTCGGGATGCAGGCCGAAGAATCCATCCAGGTCGATTGTCCGCGTATCCGACGGGGCGCGATTGTCATCGGGGCGGGGAATGCCCAGGCCGGGACGCAAGCGATAGTACGCAGATTCGCCATGCGGCACGACCATATTCAGCACATCCGCTGCGCCGCGCAGGAAAATAACCACCAACGTATCGCCGCGCGGGGCGGTTTGGGCGGCAGTAAACGCAAGCCGGGGCAGCCAGGGTTTATTGGGAAGGGACATTCTTTCAGCTCCATTGAAAGGCTGGCGAGGCCAACAGGCCGCTTGCCAGGATGGGCAACAGTTCATCATCACTTGCCCCGGCAGACCGAATGGCTTTAAGCAGTGCATCACGCTCTGTTTGTGAAGGCAGGTTGCCAAACAGCAGGCTGGCGAGCATATCGAGCGGATTTTCATGACCAGATGTGGAAAGCAAGGCGGTTAAGTTTACGCTGGTTTTTTCTAATTCATTGCGTGACAATGCCAGGGCAAATTGCCAGCGCGGCAGTAAGTTGCCCTGCCAGGCTTGCGAGCGGTCTGGAAAACCGTCAGGAGTTGGCCAGGTAAAAGGCATTTGCCCCATACGCAGCAGGTAATCTTGAATGGCGGGGCCACAGTCGCTTTCCGCATCGAGCATTCTTAACGCAACAGTGACAAAGTTGACAGGGCGACGGTATTTTTCTCTCGCCAAGGGCAGGCCGTCGAGCAGAATCACCCGCAAGACGGCGCGAATCTCCCCCTTCGATGTCTCGAATGCCTGCGCCGCTTTTTGGATGAGACTGGCGGGAGGGTCATCGGCCAGGAAACGCCGCGCCAGTTTGGACGTGATGAAAAGCGCTGTGGAAGGATGCCGCCCCAGGCGCTCGAGGACGCTTTCGGCTTCCTCCTGCCCGCCGGGCCGAATCTGCGCCCCTAGCACGACCTTCTCACCGGTATCGTGCTTCTCACCATCAAATGTGAACTCACCTCGCCAGAAATGCTCCTTCACGCTCCAGCCCGTCAGGCAGCGCGCTAATTCCATAACATCTGCCTGGGTGTAACCGCCGTTAATGCCCAGTGTGTGCAATTCCAATAGCTCGCGGGCATAGTTTTCGTTGGGCGCGCCCTTGTGGTTGGCCTGGTTATCCAGGTAGGTCAACATGGCTGGCGAGTGCGCCGAAGCCCATAGCAAGTTGTGGAAAGACCCTAGCGCGTGCGAACGGATGACTTCACGGTCGTCTACGGTTTTGAGATAGTAACATGCCCCTTTATCGGTAGCGATGTTGAAGTGGTTACTCCAGAACTCAACCATGACCTCGTAAAGCTGCCGCTTGCTATACACTTGTCGCAGCAAGGTTCCCTGGCGCAGTTGTGACGGAATGGTCTGGATGTCGAAATCATCGAACAGTTTATTAGAATGGTCGAAGAGTTGTTGGGCGCTCATGTCCAATGTATCCAGGTTACGCAGACGCAAGGCGCAGGCCAGGTCATCGCTTGAATCTAGCGCAAGTTGCTCCTCCACCCAGGCTTGCAAGCCAATTTCCGCGACGCGGGCGCGTTCTCCCGGGCGCGCGCCAAAGGTCAGGCGGTTAAGGGCGCGGAAGTCGGCGGGGTTGAGGGGCGGCCATTGGGCCAGGTGAGGATGCCCGGCCAATTCGTACAACGGACGGCAGGAGGCCAGGGCGCTGCTGGCAGCCACAAGGCCGGTTAGTTTGAGGAAATCACGGCGAGAGATGGACATGGCGATAGGTGAAATCTCTGTCCGAGGGGCGCATTATTGCGCCATCGCTTCGGCAGATGCCGAAACGTTTTTTTCCTGGGGTATCCAGCGCAGCAGGGCAAAACCGGTTGCGCCCAATGCGGTGACAATTGTTAACGGGAAGACCAGCAGCCAGCCGATGACCGGGAAGAAGACGGCCAGTTCCAGCGCGATTGCGCCTCGCAAGAACGCCGCCGCCGGGTTGGCTGTGGATTGTTCGGCCAGGCGCGCGCCCATTTTGGCGGCGATACCCGCTGCGCCCAGGCTGGAAACACTCAGCAGACCCAGAATCATTGTCCAGCCTAAAAATTTGGCCGCCCCAAAGGGTAAGACCAGCAAAATAACGGTTGGAATGACGGCTGCTGCGGTGATGACTCCGCCGAACCAAAAGCATTGCCAGGGCGTTTTTTCCAGCCGGGTTTGGGCGCGCGCAACGGTGGCAGGAAACAGCAGCCACCATGCGCTCAGCAGGCCAGGGAAGGCAATGCCAAAGATGAGAAGCGCGCCAAAGATGGCAGATACGTCAGCCATAGGGAATCTCCTTTTGAGCTTCCCCTCGTAAAAAGGGGATTGGTGTGGTTGGTTATGTAAGGAATACAGGCAAAAGGGTAAAAATGTTGCAAGGCTCTTTCGATGCAGTCAATGCAGTTTGCTATCCGCCAGGCGCGCCCGGATTTTCACCCTGGTTGAAAAAGGGTTGCCCTATTTCTTGCAAAAAAGAAAACGCGCCATGCGGCGCGTTGAGGGGGAGAGTGTGCGCAACGTCACTGACTTGTTTTCTGGAAAAAGCCGATGACAAAGGCGCCTATTCCAAGCCAGGCAGCATAAGGCAGGAGCAGGAACCAACCCAGGAAAGGCATAGAACTGCCCAAGCCGAGTAGTAAAGTCCCCCATAGAATCTGCTTCCAGGCCGCTTGGGTTGGGGCCAGGCGTTCCCCAATCAGTGCAGCCATGCCTCCTATTCCAAAACTCATCCCAATCGCCAGCAGCGCGCTCAAAAACAGGGCAGGTAAGAGCAGGATTCCTTTCAACAATCCACCAGCGCTCTCAGAGAGTGAGAGAAGCGCCAGGGCAAGCAGCAGGAGAAAAAGAAAGTTGACCAACCCAATGGCAAAGGCTCGGCCAGGCATTCGGCTGGCGGCGATGCGCGTTTGCGAAACGCGAAAAGGAAACAGCGTTTGCAGCGCAACCAAAAACGGGAGCAGGTTGAGGGTTAGAACGATGATGAAGATAGTAATGGTTGCGAGTTCTTTCATGACATTCTCCGAAAACGAGGCAGGAGTAACAGGCTGTTGGTCAGCAGCCAGAGCAGCGAAATTCCCACGATGGCGAGCGTCAGTCCGGTCATGGGGATATCGCCTGGAACCTCGGGTATTGTGAGAACGGCAAGCGAGATTTCTGTTTCAGTGAATGCTTGTTGCCAGAAGGTGGTTAACCCGGCAAAAACGGTCTCTGCTGGCGGCAAATTGACCGATAGCAGGAAAATCTTGGCTTGCGGCCAGGCCAGGATTACTGCAACTATAACCCCTATCGCTTGTGCGAGCGCCAGCCAGCGAATCGGACGCGGCAGCGAGGAGCCTGGCTCAAGGTGTGAAAGAATGCCAGGCGCAAATTCTATTGCCGGGGGTGAATCGGGCAGGGCGTCAAGGTCGGCAAACAAGGCGCGCAATTCCACCAATTGGGCGGCGCAAGCCGGGCAGATAGCCAGGTGCGCTTCGGCTTCGGCATGAGCACCAGGCGTAAGCGCATTGTCGAGGTATTGGTTGAGGGTATCTTCAGGAAGGTGAATCATGTTTCAATTTCTCTGCCAGTAGTTTGCGGGCGCGGAACAGGTCCGATTTTACATCGGAAAGCGGCCGGTTGAGCGAATGGGCAATTTCATCATAGCTTAATTCTTGAAAATGACGCAGTTCGATGACGATGCGGTAGCGAGGTGGTAAATCCAGCAAGGCGGCGCGAATTTCATCAAACCGTTCACGCGCTTCGGCCTGTTGTGGCGGGAGCGGGTCGGTGTGCGCGCTATCGCGTTCCTCGTTCACTTCCAGGTTGGCTGTTGGGCGCGCAGCAAGATAATTGAGACAGAGATTGGCTGCTACGCGTCGAATCCAGGGCAGAAAAGGGCGTTCTGCATCAAAAGTATGCAGGCGTTCCCAGGCCCGTAGGAAGGTTTCTTGTGTCAGGTCTTCGGCTTCGCGCCGTTCGCCCAAAAGACGAAAACAAACATTAAAAACCGCTGCCTGTGTGCGGTGGATGAGTTCGCCAAACGCCTCCGTTTCGCCGCGACGGATGCGCAGAATCAAATCGCGGTCAGGGAGCGTTTCCATACCTTAAAGATAATACAACTTTTAGGGTAAAAATGTTGCAAAATTGGCTGGTAAAATTATCTCATCTTGTTCGTAAGAGAGTGCCTATGTGGGTCGAACCCGTAACCTTGGAAGGAAACTTCGTCCGCCTCGAGCCGATGACCGAGGAACACGTCTACCGGCTGTCTCTCATCGGCAACGACCCCTCCATTTGGCGCTACATGCTCTACGGCGAGTTGACCACCGAGCAGGGCATGTTAGCGTGGGTGCGCGATATATTATCCAGAAAGGCCGCCGGAACCGACCAACCCTTTGTCGTAATTCACAAAGAGAGCGGCATGGTGGCCGGGGCTACCCGTTATATGGAAATCCGCCCCCAGCATCGCGGCCTCGAAATCGGCGGGACGTGGTACGGCGTGCAATACCAGCGCACCGTCGTCAACACCGAGTCTAAATACCTGCTCTTGCGTCATGCCTTCGAGAGCCTCGGCGCAATCCGCGTGCAGTTCAAAACCGACAGCCGCAACGAACGCTCCCAGCGCGCCATCGAGCGGCTGGGAGCCGTGCGCGAGGGCATGTTGCGTAATCACATGATTTTGGAAGATGGCGTTATTCGGCATTCGGTCTACTACAGCATCCTCGACAGCGAATGGCCGGCCGTCAAAGTCCGGCTCGAAGAAAAACTGGTATAATCGCGCCATGCTTTACGTTTTCTCGCTCGCCCATCCCATCGTTGCACGCACTCTGAATGGCTTTGATTCGGCCTTTCCTTGTCGTATTGCGCCTGCTGCCCGGAAAGACTGACCGTTTACGTTTCAATTTCTCGCGCCGCAGGTAGCCCCTGCGGCGTTTTTATTTGACAAGGAAGAACCATGATTTCGATTGCCATCTCCAACGCCACCCTCGTCCTGGGGGCCAAAGCCATTTTTCGTAATCTGAACTGGGAAATCCAGCACGATCAGCGCATCGGCCTGATTGGCCCCAACGGCGCGGGAAAGTCATCATTATTCAAGTTGATTGTCGGCGAACATGCCCCGGAACCGGGCGGGAACATTGTTCGCGCGAAAGGCGTGACGGTTGGCTACCTGCCCCAGCACCCCGAACTCGACCCCGGCGAGACTGCCTTCGATTCAGCCCTGGCCGGCAATCCGCGCTATGCCGAAGTCCACGCTCAACTGCTGGAGGTCGAATCGCGCCTGGGCGAGCCTGCCGTTTATGAAAATCCCAAAGCCCTCGAAAAAGCGCTGGCTTTGCACGAAATCCTGCTTGAACAGTATGCCGCTTTCGGGGGAGATTCCTATCCCCAGCGGGTGCGTGACCTTTTGCAAGGACTCGGCCTGCCTGAATCAGACCTGCCAAAACCCCTGAGCGTGCTCTCCGGCGGACAGAAAAAACTCGTCGGACTCGCTCGCTTGCTGCTGCTGCGCCCCGCCGTGCTGATGCTCGACGAACCCGATAACCACCTCGATTTACCGGGAAAGGCCTACCTCGAGCGTCTCATCCAGGACTATCCCGGCGCGGTCGTCATCATCTCGCATGACCGTTACCTGCTGGATGCCGTCGTTACGCACATCGCCGAAATCGAGGACGGCAAACTGACCACCTTCACCGGCAACTACACCGACTACATCATCGACAAAGAGCAGCGTCTCGCCCGCCAGGAGGAACTGTTCCAAATCCAGCAGCGCGCCATTTACCGCATGGAGATGGCCCTTAAACGTTACCAGGTCTGGGTGCAGGTCAGCGACAAGTTCGCCAGCCGCGTGCGCTCCATGCAGACCCGCCTCGAAAAAGTCGACCGCCTTGACCGCCCCAGCCTCGACCGCAAACGGATGGGGTTGGAACTTAACGGCTGGCGCGGCTCGAACAAGGTGCTGGAACTGCGCGGGGTGGCGAAATCCTTCGGAAAACGGGTGATACTAGGCGGCGCGGACGAGATTCTCTGGCACGGGGAACGCGTTGGGGTGGTCGGGCCGAATGGGTCGGGGAAATCTGTCTTATTTCGCCTTGTTTTGGGCCAGGAACAGCCTGAACGCGGTGACATCATCCTGGGGCCGAGCGTAAAAATTGGTTACTACGCCCAGGAACATGAAACGCTCGACTTCGATAAGTCTGTGCTGGATACGGTGCGCTTTGCCGGGAACATGAGCGAGCCGAACGCGGTTTCGTTCCTGCTGCGCTACCTGTTCACCTACCAGCAATCCCAGCAGCGCGTCGGCGATTTATCGGGCGGGGAGCGCAGCCGCCTGCAACTGGCCCTGCTCGTGCTTTCGGGCGCGAACTTCCTGCTGCTCGACGAACCAACCAACAATCTCGACATCGCCTCCGCCGAAGTGCTCGAAAACGCCCTGGCCGATTTCGTAGGCACGGTGTTGGTCATCTCCCACGACCGCTATTTCCTCGACCGGACGGTGGAGCGTATCCTGACCATCGAAAACGGCCAGTTGGTTAGGCATTTGGGCGGGTATAGTGATTACCTGGCGGAGAAAAGGTGAAAACGAAAAAGCCCCGCAATTGCGAGGCTTTTTGTGTGCCGAAGGAGGGATTTGAACCCTCACCCCTCTCAGGACTACGCCCTGAACGTAGCGCGTCTGCCAGTTCCGCCACTTCGGCTTGAGCGAACGGTATTTTACTCCACTTTAGGGATTTGTCAACCTGTTAACCTGCCGAAAAACCCGGTTTGCGCGGCCACTTCACCAGCCCGTGTTTTTTTGCGAAAACGGCATAGCGCGATGAAAAATGGATAAACGGCGACGACATCCGAACGTCTTCCAAGCCTGAAGCAATCACCCGGCGCAGGCTTTCCGCGTCGCTGAAGGGCGCGACCGTTAATGTGGCGCGCCCCAACTCACGCAGGGTGTGCGCGTCGGATCCCACCATGCCGGGGATTTCGTTTTGGCGGGCAAATTCGCGCGCCCAGGTATTGAATCGCGCATCCATGCAGCGGGAATTGAAGACTTCGAGCGCATCGATGTGCGGCAGAATCTCCAGCAAGTGTTCCCGCTTCCAGCCGCGCATCGGGTCGAGGGGGTGCGACACGCTGATAAATGCTCCCTGTTCTTTCAGGCGGCGCAACACTTCAAGCGGTTCCAACCCGGCGGGGATTTCCTCGCGCACGAAGGCCGCCAGGAACTCGCCGCGGGTGGTTAAAATCTCCTCGCCCACAATCACCAGTTCCGGCGCGATTTTTTGCGCATCCAGCGCGCCGCCAATGCTGTTGTGGTCGGTTACAATCAAACGGTCGAGCCCCTTTCGGCGGGCCGTCTCCACCAGTTTGCGCGGCTCAACGAGAGAATCCTTCGAATAAATGGTATGACAGTGAAATTCAACGCGTAATTTGTCCATAGGCTGCGATTATACGTCATCTCGTTTCCCTTTTTTGCGTTTTTGATATAGAATCAAGCCAATGGAAGAACAGCCCCGCTTTTTTCAACAGCCACTTGTCCGTGCCATAATGGGTTTTTTCGGATTCGTGCTGGCATATCTTTTTATGAACCTGCTGGCCTATATTTGGGTTTGGTTCTTTGTGCCTGCGCCGGAGGATGGGGTTGTCCCGGTCTTCACCAGCGCGTTTTTCCTGGGGCCGGCAAACGATGTCTTGCAGCAGTTGGTGGATGTCGTGGTTTGCATGGTTGGCCTGGGAGCGTGGCTGGTCTTTTTTGCGCAGTTTGTCTTGCCGGTGCGCACGTTTAGCGACCGCTTAAAGGTGGTTGATCGCCTGGTGACATACCTGACAGGCGGGCATGGCCCGGCAATGTTTGTGGAAAATGGAATTGTTCGCGCGCGCGAGGAGGAAAAAAAGCGCAAGGGTCCGGGCGTCATCTGGCTCGATAGTGCCAGCGCGGCAGTGTTGCGCACCGGGGTCAAGTTTACGCGCACAGTAGGGCCGGGTGTTCATTTTACCGCTGCTGATGAGAGTATTGCCGGGACGGCTGATTTACATCAACTCAACCTGACGGTTGGGCCGGACGAGAAAGAAGACCAGGGTAACAAGGACCCTTTTAAAGCCACCAGGGAAACTTGTCCTGAAGATTATGATGCCATCCAGAAGCGTCGATGGGAGACCAGCGCATTGACGCGTGATGGGATTGAAGTTGTGGCGACGATTGGGGTGACTTTCCACATCGCTGCCAAGGAGGGCGAGGGCAATACCAGGTTTGGATTCAATCCGCAAAACGCCGAAAAAGCTATCCGTGACAGCCTGACACGCGGGGCCGACGCTTCGCAGCCGGTTTGGAGTGAACTCCCGGCCCGCATGGCGGTGGATGTGTGGCGTGAGTATGTCCGTAAGTTTCGCCAGGATGAATTATTTACCACTGCGGATAACCGTGTCGATACCGGCTTGCAGACCATTGCAGCAATGGTGGGCAAGCGCATGAAGCAGCGTGAAGTTGAACGATTCGATGATTTTGGGCGGGTGGTATTGAAGCCTGAGGAAGTTTGCAAAAAAATTTTCAACGAGCATCGCCAGCAAAATCGCTACCACGATGTTCAACGACAGTTGGAAGATGTCATTTCAGGTAGTGATTTCAAGTACCAGGGCATGTATGCGTTCCTGCTTAAGAATGGCAAGGTTAAAGATGCCGGGGATTACCTGGAGATGACGAACAGCCGGGAGTTCGAGACTCTTTCGCAAATGGGACTGGAAGTTTTAGGCGTCAATTTCAAGCGGGTGATTTTCGCGCCTGACATCGAAGAGCGCATTATTTCACAGTGGACAACCCTGTGGAAAAAGAACGCCGAAAAAGAACGCGACCAGGTGGAACGCGACCGCAAACTGGCCGAGACCGCCGGGCAGGAGGACGCGCTCAAGGAATATGCCTTCGAGGCAACCAGGGAATTCCAGCATGACCCACTTCCCAATAAATATGGAGCTTTGTATTACCTGGTGCACAATACCTTCCTGGGAGTGCGGCGCAATTCGTCCTTGCTCAAGCGCACCAACACAGAGCAGCGTGAACTTTCTGATATTTTTAGCTGGCTGCGGGATAGGGGCGCGCGCGGATGAAACAGTGGATGCCTGCCCCTTCTTCGCGTGCGGCGCGCCCGTCCATTTTTTCGATTGTGGTCGATTGGATTACGCGCGCCATCGATGCCGCGCTCAATCGCGTTTTTTCTCTGACCCACCGCGCATCTGTCACCCGCTGGAATGCGCTGGGGGTGGGGTTTATACTGGCATGGTTATTTTCAATGGTGATGACGGTCCCAGAAGATATTGCCCGCCAACAGTTATGGGAAGTATTCTCGGCATTGGGTGGGGTTGCTGCCGGCAATCTACAGCCGTTCGTGATCGCGCTGGTCAAATTTATCTTCGTTGTTGTCCTGCACCCGGCGGTCATTAAACATGCGTTGGCCCTGTATGCGCCTTTCTGGTTGATGCACCGCGTTACAGCTATTTATTTGGCCGACATATTCGATATATTCGAAGGGTCTGAAGCGACTACGCGGCATTTTATTATGGAAGCAGCCTTTGGGCGCGGTTACAGTACCATCCATATTCGCAAGGGAACGCTGGCTGAAGAGGATGTAGATTCTACGATTATAAAAATTGGCGGTCCCGGCTATGTGCAGGTAGACCTCGACAGCGCGGTGCTTTTCGAGCGCCCCGACGGCACGCCCCATGTGATTGGGCCGACCGGCAAAGAAGTCATCGATGATTTCGAGCGCATCCGCCGGGTGATTGACTTGCGCGATAGCGTTGATACCATCGAATTGCCTCCCACGCGCTCACGTGATGGTATTATCGTCGGGGCAAAGGATATCCAGTTTTCATATAGTATTCATCGTGGGGAAACTCCCAACCGTTCTGATACGCCATACCCATTCAGCAGGGCAGCGGTCGAAAGCCTGATTTACAAGGACACACGAAACGTCAAACCTGGGATTGCCCCGGAGCGCAAACCTGAATGGCGGTCGGGCCCGTTTAAGATGGGCGGCCCCATTATGGGTGAAATGGGTAGTTTTATTAGCAAGCGCGGCTTGAGCGAGTTCCTGGCAGCGATTGGCGAACCCGAGGAACGCTCACTAACCACCCGTGAACAAAAAATTGACCAGTTCAGCCAACTGCTATCGGGAATCAATGGAACCCAGACAGGTAACCCGCCACTCAAGGCCCCCGATTTCTCATCGCGCACGTTCTTGACGAGTCTATTCTACAGCCAGGATGGTTTCCAAAAACGCATGGCCGACAAAGGCTTTCGGCTTAACTGGATTGGCGTTGGCACCTGGCATACCCCGGCAGAAATCATTCCGGCCAACCATCGTGACGCATGGAAAACCAGCCGAGAAAACTTCACACGCGGCAATCCCCAAGCCCTTGAAATATTGCAGTCTGAAGCCAAGTTCCAGGAACTTCTTCGTATAACTCAAGTCTTGCCTATTAACAAGTTCTACAACGACCTGGAAAAAGTGGACGATGAGCGGCTGCTCGATAACCTGTTGCAAGAGTATGAAGAAACCCTGCAAAGGGCTGCTGATTTGTACATTCGTGGACGAAACGGACTTGATTTGCGCTTTTTGCGGTTGGCGCAAGAAGGGAACAGGCTTTTCGAGAGAATAAGGCGTCCGGCTTCTTCGGCGTATGACAATTTCCTGGAATACCTATCGTTGTGGTTTTCCACCTCGCGTTCTATCTTTTCTCCCGATGTCGATGAAATACTGTCGCAGGCTGCAGGGTTGTTCGATGACCTGAACCCCATCCTGGAGGCGGAAGATCGGGAATTTTTACAGCAGGCTGCCCGGCTGCACCAGGATTTACGAGCCTATTACCAAATTGCGAGTGTGATTTCCACTATCAGTCGCATTCGCTATGGGTACGGAGGTTTGTCTTAATGGCCGACTCAACCGAAAAAGGCGTACTTGTCATAGGCGCATCCGGGCTGGATGTGGTCAGCCGCGTGGAGGGGGAACTGCGCCCCGGCACATCCAACCCGGCCCGCATCCGCGCCTCGTTTGGCGGCGTGGCCCGTAACGTCGCCGAGAATCTTGCCCGGCTCGGGCAATCCGTCAACCTGCTCTCTGTCGTCGGGAAAGACCGCATCGGCGAAGACGTTCTCGCCCATACCCGCCAGGCTGGCGTGGATGTGAGTCACGTTCACACCACCGAAAAATACCCGACCGGCTTTTACATGGGCGTGCTGGATGGCAGCGGCTATCGCCAGTTTGCTTTCGACGACATGCGCGTGATGCAGGAATTGACCGAATCGTACCTGCTCTATCACGCCGATTTATTCGAGCAGGCCGCGATGGTTTTCGTGGATGCCAACCTGTCTGCTTTGGCATTGGCGGCGGTCTTTGGGCTGGCCAGGAAATATAAATTGGCGGTCTGCGCCGACCCGACCTCCGGGTCGCTGGCCCTGGGTCTCATGCCATACTTGCGCCAGTTGAAGATGATTACCCCCAACAGCGTGGAGGCAGGGATTCTCACCGGCCAGCCTTTCGACCCTGCCGACAGCCTGGCCGCCATCGAGTCCGCCCGTTACCTGGTCAACCAGGGCGTCGAAACGGTTTTTGTCAGCCTCGAGGAGTTTGGCGTGTGCTATGCCAGTTCCGAGACCACCGGCCACCTCCCCGCGCTGCGCACCAGCATCATCGATTCGACCGGAGCGGGGGACGCGCTCACAGCGGCGGTCATATTCGCGCTGGTGAACGATTTCGACCTCGACGACGCTGCCCGGCTGGGGCTTTCTGCCGCTGCCCTGACATTGCGCCACCCTGGCACTGTCTTCCCCGATCTGACCCTCGAAAAACTCTACAACGAACTGGCCCTATAAGATGAGCGAACTTCCGAAAGCCTTCTCCCTCTCTGTTGAAATTGTCTCGGCCCAACGGCACGGACTGCCCCTCGTCGCCCTCGAATCGACCGTCATTACGCACGGCCTGCCCAAGCCCCAAAACCTGGCACTGGCCCAGGACATGGAAGCCGCTGTCCGCTCGGAAGGCGCCACCCCGGCCACCATTGCCATCATGGGCGGCAAAGTCCAGGTTGGCCTGAGCCCCGACCAGTTAGGGCGGCTTGCAAATGCGGGCGATGCCGTCAAGGTCAGCCTGCGCGATTTCGCCACTGCGCTTAGCCAGGGCAAAATGGGCGGCACGACGGTGGCCGGGACGATGTTCGCTGCCGAAAAAGCGGGCATAAAAGTTTTTGCCACTGGCGGCATCGGCGGCGTTCATCGTGAGCATCCCTTCGATATTTCCACCGATTTACAGGCGCTGGCCTCCATCCCGGTCATTGTGGTTTGCGCTGGGGCCAAATCCATCCTCGATTTGCGCGCCACGCTCGAATACCTGGAGACGATGGGCGTGCCGGTTGTTGGCTACGGCACTGACAAATTCCCCGAATTTTTCTCGCCCGGAAAAAACCATCCGGTCAGCGTCAAACTGGAGACTCCCGAAGCAGTGATTGGCTTTGCCAGGGCGCATTGGGGTTTGGGGATGAAATCGGCGGTGCTGGTCTGCCAGCCCATCCCTGGCGGGGCCGCGCTCGATTCGCAAACTGCCCACCAGGCCGAGGAAGATGCCTCGAAAGAAGCGCAAGAGAAGAAAATCCGAGGACAGGAACTCACCCCCTTCTTGCTCAAGCGCGTCAACGAATTGACTGGCGGAAAGTCTATGCGCGCCAATCTCGAATTGTTGTTGAACAACGCCCGCCTGGCCGCGCAAATTTCCCGAGCAATGGTCAGCTTCGAACACCAGCAGAAAATGCTGTAAGAGGGGACAAGTTCCCTCCTACAGCATTTATACACATTGCGAGACAGATAAATCCTGTCTTATTCCAGCGGATACACCACAACCGGATCATCCCGCCCTTGGATTGGCAAAAACCGCTTCGGCCCGGCGCGGAAGGTGGTGCCGACAGCGATGCGCATGGTTTCAGAAACGAGCAGTTCTCCCGGACCGGCGTTTAACTCAATCTGCCGGGCAGTTTCAACCGTTTCCCCCACCAAATCCATCACTTTTATATCTTTCCCTCCCAGCCAGCCCTCCACCACCGAGCCGCTGTGCAGACCAATGCCAACGCCTAGCCCGTGGCGGTGCAGCAGGGCGTTGATTTGCAGGCGCAGTTTCAGGGCGGCTTCCAGCCCGTCATCCACCCGGTCGAAGAGCGCCAGCACTTCACCGGCGCGCAGCTTGAGTTTCAGGGCGCGATGCTGGTCGAAGGTGGCCTCGGCAGTCTGGTAATACCGGTTTAGCAGGCTGACTGTCTCTTCTGGTTGGCGCGCTTCGCTCCAGCGCGCTAAGCCGCGAATGTCCATGACAAGGACGATGCGCTCCTCCCGCTCAACCGCCTGGGCTGTGGGAAATTCTATCACCCGTCCCTGCGTATCGCGCCCAAACAGCCAGGCGGCATATACCTTGAGTTGGCGCGATATTTCTTGCGCCAGCCCCAGGCTGCGGCGCGCCGACAGGTCCGCGAAACCGGAATATAGCCCCAGCAGCAAAAACGCCAGCACGACAAACAGGTTTCCCGGTTCGAGCAGGAAATTGGGGATGCGCATTGTATTAATGGGGTCCAGCCGGGCGTGCAGGATGTAAACCATGGCTGCGGCCATTGTGCCGCGCAGCAGGGCTTCTCCAAGAACGAAAATATCGCGTAGCCGTTTCCTGGCTGCTGGCTGCATACCCTGGATGATGCCAAAGAGCAAGCCAAAGATCCAGTAGGCGATGTGATTGGGCGCGGAGATGAACTCTATCCCTTGCAAGGATGCTCCCGCCGCAGTGAAAGCTGCCGGGCCAATCAGGTTTCCTAACAGCCGTCGTGGGTTTTCCATCCCCTGCCAGCGGCTGAGCGCCCAGGCTTGCAGGGCGCTTGCGAGGAGCAGGCTGACTAGGGTGGGCGAAATTAGATAGTAAATTGGGTCTGAAACCAGCACTTCGAGCAAGATGTTTAAGATGGGGAAAAGCAGAGAATTCCCCAGCCATTCTTGCCAGAATCGGGAAGCAGTGTGGGCGTGGGCATCGAACGAGGGTGGTTTCATAAGCGGGCTATGGCGTTGCGGTTGGCCAGGGCGTATCGGAGGGGCGCAGGGTGCGCGTGGCGCTTGGTAACGGCGATGCCGTTGGGGTGGAGGACGGAGCGCGCGTCGAAGTGGGCATGCGGGTAGCGGAAGCAGTCGCAGTGGGTGGAGTTTGGCGCGTGGCAGTCTCGCTGGGCGTCGCTGATGGTGGGCGGGTCGGCGTCAGGGTGGCGGGTTCTCCTTCCACGATGAAACGCCCGACCACCTTCCAGTCCAATCCGACGAAAATTTGCACCTCGTAGTTGCCGGGCTTCCATTGGTCGGGCGAAGGCTGCCATTCGGTAAAACCGTAGCCGCCTGTCCCACCGTTCCAGGGCGCGGTTTCGTAATAGACCAGTTCGCCCTCCCACAGCCAGAGCGCCGACCACTGCGCGCCGGGTCTCATTCCATCGTAAGAATACAGCACCACCAGCCGGTCGATTGGGTTTTGGAAGACGGTTCCCGGCTCAATCGCTTCGTAGGTGCGAGGGTCGAACGAGCGCGCAAAGACCAGCGGGCTGAAGATGGCCGCCGGGTCGGGGGTCACTGCGCTGTCAAAGAAGGACTCCACTGCCGCCGGGATGTACGGCGTGGGGGTGATGGTGGGGGTATCTGTGATGGATGGCGTGTTCGTTACACTGGGCGTGAGCGTGATGGTGGGCGAAAGGGTAATCGTTGGCGAAAGGGTAATCGTTGGCGTAAGCGTGATGGTTGGCGAGGGGTCGTAAAAGCGGTAGGCCACCGGCTCGCCGAAACGACCCAACACCAGGGCCAGGATGCCCAGCCCAACCGCCGCGCCAATCAATCGCCAGCCCTGCATAATGCGCTTGCGTCGCAGTTGGTAATACATCACCCTGCGCGCTGCCTGGATGGTCTGCGCGCCCATCCAGGCGCTGATAAGCAGCCCCAAGATGGCGAGGAAAATTGCAGCCTGGATTCCAGCTTTGATGTCCATTCTGAAAATTATACCCGTTTATAATTGTCCCATGACTGATTTGATTTTCCTAAAACTTGGCGGTTCGCTGATTACGGATAAGACCCGGCCTTACACACCGCGCCTCGACATTCTTGCTGACCTCGCCCGGCAGATTCTGGCCGCGCAACAAGCCCGGCCTGAACTTGCCCTCGTTTTGGGGCATGGTTCCGGCTCCTTTGGGCATGTGGCGGCGAAGGAATATAAAACGCGTGAGGGATTACCCCCCTCTCGGTCTCACCCCATTTTAATAGATAATGGGGTGAGACCGAGAGGGGGGTACTGGTTCGGATTCTCCGAAGTCTGGTTACAGGCCTCGGCGCTGAACCGTTTCGTGGTGGAAGCCCTGCGCGAGGCCGGGGTTTCTGCCCTGGCGCTGGCTCCCGTTTCGGCGGTGACAGCCCGCGACGGCAAAGTCTCACGCTGGGATTTGAACCCGTTAAAATCGGCTTTATCTGCCGGGCTGGTTCCGGTCGTCTACGGCGATGTGGTTTTTGATGAAGCGCGCGGCGGGACGATTCTCTCCACCGAAGACCTGTTCGAGCATCTCGCGCGGGAACTCCGCCCGGCCCGGATTTTGCTGGCGGGCCTCGAAGGGGCGGTCTGGGCCGATTTCCCGGAACGCGCAATCCGGGTGGAAAAAATCACCCCGGCCTCGTTTAACGAGGTCAGGGCTGGGGTGGGGCAGTCTCACGGCGCGGATGTCACCGGCGGGATGGAATCCAAAGTGCGGCAAATGCTCAACCTGGCAGTCGAAATCCCCGGTTTGACGGCCCAAATTTTCAGCGGTGAGAAGCCGGGCAATCTCCAAAAAGCGTTGGGGGGTGAAAATTTGGGGACGCTGATTTGCGGACGCTGAAACAATCAAATTACTGCTTACTTTCTGCGCGTTGGATTATGACGTAAGTCCATTGTTTTCTTTATGAAAATTTCCCATAATGATAAGATGAAATTATTGGTAATTGAGTCAAGCGTCCCGAAGGTTGCTACAGCGAAGACAAAGCCAGGAAAACCTTCGGGATGATATTTTGTGTTATTCCTGGTGATTCCGAAAATCGTTCACTCATCAAAGGAGAAGATATGTCGCGAAAATTCACCCCCACCCCACTCAACCTTGTCCAACCGGTGCCGTCCGATATCGACATTGCCCAGGCTGGCACGCTCAAGCCAATTACCCAGATTGCCGAGGAATTAGGCATCCAGGCCGATGAATTGGAGATGTACGGCCCGTATAAGGCAAAAATAAAACTGGAAATCCTGGAGCGGTTGAAAGACCACCCGGTCGGCAAGTATATCGACGTGACTGCCATCACCCCGACCCCGCTCGGCGAAGGCAAAACCACCACCACTGTTGGCCTTTCGCAGGCGTTGGGCGCGCACCTGGGCAAGAATGTGATGACCGTTATCCGACAGCCCTCGCAGGGGCCGACCTTTGGCATCAAGGGCGGCGCAGCGGGCGGCGGCTACAGCCAGATTATCCCGATGGAAGATTTCAACCTGCACCTGACGGGCGACATCCACGCCATCACCGCCGCGCACAACCTGTGCGCCGCCGCGCTGGATGCCCGCATGATGCACGAAAAGAACACTCCTGATGATGAGAAAATGTTCGAGGCGCTTTGCCCGCCCGATAAGAAAGGCAATCGCAAATTCTCGCCCTCCATGCTGCGCCGCCTGAAGAAACTGGGCATTGAGAAAAGTGACCCGAATGACCTGACCCCCGAAGAGCGCGCCCGCTTTGCACGGCTGGATATCGATCCGGCTGGCGTGCAGTGGCGGCGCGTGATTGACATCAACGACCGCTTCTTGCGCGAAATTATGGTTGGAATGGGAAAGGATGAAGCCGGTCACGAGCATCGTTCAGGTTACGACATCACCGTCGCATCTGAAATCATGGCTATCCTGGCCCTGACCACCGACCTGGCCGATATGCGTGACCGCCTGGGGCGGATGGTGGTGGCTGTCAGCCGCAAGGGTGAAGCCGTGACCGCCGAAGACCTGGGCGTGGCTGGCGCGTTGACTGTGCTGATGAAAGACGCCATCAAACCCAACCTGATGCAAACCCTCGAGGGTACGCCTGCTATCGTTCATGCCGGGCCGTTTGCCAACATTGCGCACGGCCAATCGTCCATCATTGCCGATAAAATTGCCCTTAAACTGGCAGATTATGTGATCACCGAATCTGGCTTTGGGGCCGATATTGGCATGGAAAAGTTCATGAACATCAAATGCCGCTACTCCGGGCTGGTTCCGCATGTGGTGGTGCTGGTTGCCACCGTGCGCGCGCTGAAGATGCACGGCGGCGGCCCGAAGGTGGTGGCCGGCAAGCCGCTCGCGCCAGAGTACACCGATGAGAACCTGGAACTGCTCCAGAAGGGCTTGCCCAACATGGTGCGGCACATCGAAAACGCGCTTAAATTTGGTGTGAACGTAGTTGTGGCGGTCAACTCGTTTGCTACCGATACCGAACATGAAGTCGAACTGGTGCGCAAGGCAGCCCTCGAAGCAGGCGCGATGGATGCGGTGGTCTCCAATCACTGGATGTATGGCGGCAAGGGCGCGATTGCCCTGGCCGAGGCGGTGGTCAAGGCTTGCGAGCAGCCCAGCAGCTTCCAGTTCCTCTACCCGCTGGAGATGTCGGTCAAGGAAAAAATCGAGACGATTGCCCGCGAAATCTACCGTGCCGATGGCGTCGATTACAGCCCCGAAGCCGAGGCCAAAATTGAGCAGTTTACCAAGCTCGGTTTTGCCAACCTGCCGCTTTGCATGGCGAAGACTCACCTTTCTTTCACCGATAAGGCCGACCAAAAGGGCGCGCCGACCGGATTCCGCGTCACCATCAGCGATATTCGCGCCAGCGTGGGCGCGGGATTCCTGTACCCGCTGCTGGGGACGATGCGCACCATGCCTGGCCTGCCCACCCGCCCGGTCTTTTATGATGTAGACCTG
>Ga0116204_1000435_pt1 | contig 23789 bp, 17 predicted proteins | sample LakKivwa52mmetaG_FD_94481 | JGI IMG/M metagenome (GOLD analysis project Ga0116204, IMG submission 94481) | Anoxic lake water microbial communities from Lake Kivu, Rwanda to study Microbial Dark Matter (Phase II) - Lake Kivu water 52m metaG | ecosystem: Environmental > Aquatic > Freshwater > Lake... | reverse complement strand
TTCTTGAACATGGGTTTCTCCGGGTAGGCTGGGTTGCCCATATTATATTAAACTCCTCGCCATTTGAGGAGGGTGCAATTTGGATAGGTTTTATCGTATCCTTTTTGCAGCGGAGTCAATTATTAAACCTCATCAATTTAGCCCATAAAACAGGCACGTTGGTTATTGAGGGGCCAGCCGAAGCCGCAAAGGTGGCTTTTCGGGATGGCAAACTTGCCCACGCACAAATTGGGCAGGAAGACAGCCGACTAGCTTCGGTCTTGCATCGTTCCAGCAAATTGACAACCGGCCAGCTGCGCGCCATCCAGACCCGCGCGGTGCAGGTCAGCGATAAGGAACTTGGCCTCCTGCTCATCAATGCCGGTTATATGTCCCAGGATGATATCCTGAATTCGTTGCAATCCTATTTTACGGATGTCGTGCGGCGTTTGTTCACCTGGGTCGAAGGCTCCTTCCGCTTCGAGAATGATATGGCGGCCCCCGAAGACCGGATTACCGTACGGCTCGACCTGGAAAACCTGATTATCGAGGGCGCTCGTCAATTGCGTGAATGGGAACAATTGCAGGATGAAATTCCCAGCCTCGATATGGCGCTAAAATTTATCGAGCGCCCTGGCACGTCCATGCAAAAAATGAATTTGAGCGTGGAAGAGTGGCGGGTGGTCTCATACATCAACCCCCGCAACACAATCCAACAGATAGCATCCGCTGCCAAAATGAGCGACCTGGAAATCCGTCGCATTGTTTACGGCCTTTTACAGGCCGGGTTGGTTGAAGTTGTGCGGCCCGAAGGCGCGCTGGTGTCTGTGGACCGGGCCCGTCCACAAGTCACCATCCAGAACCGCGAAGAACAAAAGTCGCTCGTCAATCGCTTAATCACACGCATCCGTTCTATTTAGTAAAAATTCTTTTTTGGGTGAGGCATTATGCAGACCGTAAAAATGGTGGTCACAGGCCCTTTCAGCGCTGGCAAGACAGAATTCATCCGCTCTGTCAGTGAAATCGATGTGGTCTCAACGGAACGGAAAGTTTCAGCAGACGGGGAACGCGCCGTCAAGAACGCAACCACCATTGCCATGGACTTTGGCCGCATCACCGTGGATGAAGACCTGGTACTCTACCTGTTTGGGACGCCGGGTCAAAAGCGTTTCGACTTCATGTGGGAAATCCTCTCGGAGGGGATGCTTGGTTTCATTGTGATGGTCGATAGTACCCGTCCTGAAACCTTCCGTGAAGCGCGCTCCATCCTCGAAACCTTCCGCGCTTATGCGCCCACTCCCTATGTCGTCGCCGCCAACAAGCAAGATATGGCCGATGCCTGGGACATCGACGACATGCGCCACGCCTTGCGGCTGGATGGCAAGGTCAAATTGCTTCCTTGCGTTGCCAGTGATAAAGCCACCGTCAAAAACGTCCTGCTTGAGTTGCTCTACAGCATTCTGGCCGAGATGGATGGCGGGGAAAAATAGATTGTTGCGAATAATAACGTGTCATCGATTACTACTGACCAGGGTATTGTTCATTATGAAGTATATGGGCGCGGCCGACCGGTAATTTTGTTACACGGTTGGCTTGGCTCTTGGGGGCTTTGGCAAGAGACAATGGGCTATTTGGGCCGCTATTATCGCACCTATGCCCTCGATTTTTGGGGATTTGGGGAATCGGGAAAAAAACGCGACACCTACGCAGTGCAGGATTTCGTCAGCCTGGTTGACCAGTTTATGGACAGGTTGGGTATTGTCCAGGCGCCCCTGGTTGGTCACAGTATGGGCGGCACTGTCAGTCTGTCGGTTGCCATCCAGTTTCCGCACCGCGCCAGGAAAGTGGTGGTGATTGGTTCGCCTATCGTTGGAAGCTCACTTGCAATTCCCCTCAAGTTGGCCGGCTATCGTTTTATCGCATTTATGTTGTTCAATATGATGTGGGCTTTTCGCGGTGGAATGCAAATTGCATCCCCTTTTATTTGCGCCGACCCACACTTCCCGGTGATGATGGATAAGGACTTATCTCGAACGACAGTTGAGTCTTTCCTGCGCAGCATCGCATCCCTGCGCCGCACCGACCTGCGCCCCATGCTGCCACAACTCAAAATTCCCGTCATGGGCATGTACGGCGACCGGGACAATATCGTGCATCCCCGGCAGTGGCAGCCGCTTCTCCAGGGACTCCCCAACGCAAAAATCGTCCGCTGGGAACGCGCCCAGCACTTTGTCATGCTGGATACGCCGCAAGATTTTATGGAAAACCTGAAAGTATTCCTGGATGAGGAAGAGAATCCGACTTGATGACTGCCACCCAATTCTGTTATCCGGACCGCATGGGAAGAATCATCCTCCAGGCGATGGAAGAGATTTTGGGGCGAAACGGGGTGAATGCAATCCTGAACCTGGCTTCCCTGACGGATTTAATCGATCGTGTTTCACATCAACAATATACTCAAGGGCTTTCCTTCGATGCCATTGGCGGCCTGCATGGCGCCCTGGAGGGATTTTACGGGCCGCATGGCGGTCGCGGGATTGCCTTGCGCATTGGGCGCGCCTGTTTCCAGCACGGGCTGCGTGAATTCGGGCCTTTGCATGGGTTAACCGACTTGGCATTTCGCCTGCTCCCGGCGCAGACCCGCTTTAATGCGGGCGCATCTGCGCTGGCGGAGATATTTAACAAGAACAGCGACCAGCGAGTCCGGTTGGAAGACAAGGATACCCTCCTGTTGTGGCACATCGAGCGCTGCCCGCTTTGCTGGGAACGCAAAGCCGACAGTCCGTGCTGCCAAATGGCGGTCGGGCTGTTGCAAGAATCGCTCTATTGGATGAGCGGCGGGAAGTTTTATCGCGTCGAAGAAACGGCCTGCCTTGCTTGCGGTGATTCGGCTTGCACGGTGCTGATAGAAAAGACCCCCATGAGTTGACGTATGTTGAAGATAATTTTACAGGCTCCCCGAAAAATCCCGCCATTCAATGTGCCAGCCCGAGACCTGACAATCCAGGCACAGCATCTTTGGCTTTGGCAGAAAAACGTGCTTGCCCCTTATGTTACCCGCGAACGGGAACTCCAGCCGCATGAACGCCTGCCCCTGTTACGCGAACCAATGCTGGTATACCGTGATAATTTGTTTTTTGATGCGTATTACATCGCGGAATTTATTCGCCAGGCAAAACGGCGCGGGCGGCCTGTGCGTGCCGCTTTTTCCATTGATGACCCTGCCTTTCGGGAACATGCGTTGCCGCTATCAGTTTCGTATACCCCCGCGGGGAATCTCTACCTGGCCGACCTGTGGTATTACCCCAACGGGCCAGAAGCAGATGTTGACCCGCTTGTGATTGATATGCAGGCGAAAGAAGTGGGATATTATCACGTCCCCACTTATATGGCCGACCAGCGAGGAGACCTGGTGTACCAGGTGCCGCGCCGGGCAATGATGGCGATTGACTGTTGGACTCATATCTTTCTCGTGGATGGCGTTTTTGGGCTGTTTGCGCGCGGTTTGCGCTTTGAAACGCGCCTAAATAATGACCTGGCCTTTAAATTGAAAATCCTGGCAACCGCGATTTACGAGGGCAAACAACTGCTGGAATGTTCTGCCCTGGTCAAAATTGGCGAAAATTGTATTATTGACCCCACCGCTATTATTCATGGCCCAACCACCATTGGGCATGGCGTGACCATCAACGCCGGCGCAGTCATCGAAAACTGCACGATTGGCGATAACGTAAACATTTCGCAGGGCTGCCAGTTGATGCTCTCTGTGGTTGGGAATGGCACATTCCTGCCGTTCCGGGCCTCCCTGTTTATGACCACTATTATGGACAATTCCATGGTTGCCCAAAATACCTGTTTGCAGATGTGTGTGGTAGGGCGCAATACATTCATCGGAGCCGGCTCGACCTTTACTGACTATAACCTCATTCCTGCTCCCATAAAAGCCCTTGATGGGCGAAATGAACTCAAGGTATCGAACCGCCCTGTGTTGGGTGGGGCAGTCGGTCACAATTGCCGGATTGGAGCCGGTATGATTATGTTCCCCGCCCGCACCATTGAGTCGGATGTCGTCCTGGCTGCATCCAAAGACCGCCGCATCATCGATAAAGATATCAAATACGAAGACAGCGATCATCACAAGATGCGCAATGCCAGTGCGCATATGCGTTTATATCCTCCCAAGAAAGAAGACGAGGAATTAGAATCCTGGTAATTCATGGACACATTTGCTTTTATCATTCATCCAATCGACCCCAAACGCGATGTCAGCCGAAAATATCCACTGTTAGGAAAACTTCTCAACGAACGCCAGATAAACTTTTTTTCGACTTTTTTCCCTCCGGTCTATATTTCTGAAATCGAAGGAATCACCTCTGAGGCTACAGGCAAGCAAATCAAAGGTTGGTTTGTTGCCTGTCCCTATACGCCGCAAAGAATGTTGGAATTGCCGGAAAAAACAGTCTATCGCAAAGTTATCGAAACCGGGCACCTGGCTGAACGGCTGGGCGCGGATATTCTCGGTTTGGGCGCTTTTACCTCGGTGATAGGTGATTCGGGTGTCACAATCGCAAACGCGCTGGATGTCCCCGTCACCACCGGTGATTCATACACCGTTTCGCTGGCTGTCGAAGCGGTTGAAAAGGCTGCTGATATAATGGGTATTGACCTATCGAACGCCACCGCCGCTGTGGTTGGCGCAACCGGCGCGATAGGGAAAGTCTGCGCAGAACTTCTCGCAGATGAGGTAGGTGAGTTATACTTGATAGGACGCCGCTCCGGTGCCCTTGAAGCCTTGCGGGAGCGCTGGCAGCCAACTGCAAAGGCCAAACTGCATGTCAGTACCTCGATGGATGCTCTGCGGCGCGCCGAACTCATCTTAACCGTGACCAGCGCCACTCATGATATTATCCGTCCAGAAGACTTGATGCCCGGCGCAGTCGTATGTGATGTGGCCCGCCCCCGTGATGTATCTGCAATGGTGGCTGCGGCGCGAGATGATATATTAGTGATTGACGGTGGCATGGTCGATGTGCCAGGTCCCGTTGATTTCCACTTTAACTTTGGTTTCCCGCCGGGCAAGTCATATGCCTGTATGGCGGAGACAATGGCTCTTGCGCTGGAGGGCCGTTTCGAGGATTACACGCTTGGCAAGGAAATTAGCCGCGCGCGCGTGGAAGAAATTTCGCAAATTGCCGCAAAACATGGATTTCGGTTAAGCGGCTTCCGTTCTTTCGAGCGCGCGGTAACGCCTGAACAAATCGAAATAGTGCGCCGAAACGCGAAAATAGCGCGGCGACAATCATGATTGGGAGGCTCGTTATGGGAAAAGCCCGCCTGTTGATAGTAGAGGACGATGTCGATATCTCCACCATGCTGAAGATTTACTTTAGCGGACTGGGCTATGATGTGGATACGGCGATGCGCGGCTCCGATGCGCTCGAAAAAACGCGTCACGCATTGCCGCACCTGATTGTGCTGGATATCATGCTGCCCGATATCGACGGCTATGAAGTTTGCCGCCACCTGCGCACCAACATGCGCACCAGCCACATCCCTGTCATATTCCTCACACAGAAGGATGAGCGCAGTGACCGTTTGCAAGGCCTGGAATTGGGCGCGGATGATTACATCACCAAGCCCTTTGACATCGAAGAGTTGAAACTGCGCGTTCAGGGCGCAATTCGCCGTTCGGAGCGCGAAAGCCTCACCGATCCACGTTCCGGGTTGCCGGCAGGGCGCCTCATTGAAGAACAACTGCGTAAAATCATCCGCGAAACCGGCTGGGCTTTCCTCGATATGCGCATCAACCACTTCGAGCCGTTCAAAGATGTGTATGGGTTCGTTGCCGGGGACGATGTCCTGCGCTTTACCGGGATGTTGATTGGCGAGGTGTTGGATGAGCTGGGAACCCCCGCCGATTTTGTCGGCCATGCCGGGGGCGATAACTTCATCATTATCACGACCGAAGGCGCTTCAAATGGGGTGCGAACCCGGCTTAAAGAGCGTTTTACGGAGGAAGTGCAGACACACTACAACTTTATCGACCGCCAGCAAGGTTTTATTTTGGCGCCCGGCCCCGATGGGCAGAGCGAGCAATTCCCGCTCATGACCCTGGCAATCGGTTTAGTATCGCCCTCCCAAACTTCTTTTGCAGATATTCGTGAAATTACCGAACTGGCTGCCGAAGCGCGCCGCCAGGATGCAGGGACTGCGGCCAGGGCATAGGCAGGAGAGATGCCGTCATGCTGCAAGTCCCGATTCTCGTGAGCATCGGCTTCCTTCTACTCGGACTATTTTTGATATTAATGGTCTGGGCTCTTTTACGTTTTGTGGTGCCCAGGTTCCGTCTTTCCACCCATGAGCCTGTGCAGCCAGCCTTTATCCAACAAAAAGCGCACAATGATGCAATCTTGATTATCGAAGCGGGCGGCAGGTTTCGATATGTAAATGACCAGGCCCGTGAGTGGTTTGAGTTATTTGAGGGAGAAATTCCCCATCTCGAACGCCTGGTTCGTAGGGTAAGGCCGAGCGAAAGTTTCCTTGAACTATGCGCCGCTGAAGGTCAGGCGCGTTTTTCAATTAACGGCAAACTCGTCGATGCGATTTCATATCGCGTGCCGGGGACTGTTCCTGCCACCCTGATGGCTCTCCGGCGGTCTGAAAGCTCCCTGGGAGTGGGACTGTCCCAAGCGGGCGATGCCATTCCAGGCGCGGCGCTTAAAACGGTCTCCGAGTTCGGGCAGGCTATTGCCAGCAGCCTGAGCCTCGAAGCAACCATCCAGGCGACGTTGGTCAATGTTGAAAGATTGGTTGCTTCGGATTTCCTGGAAGTAAAAGTATGGGACGAAAGCACCAAATCGCTCATTCCCTATCGCATGAGCGATGCTACCGGCGCAACCCGCACGCTCCAGCGCGAAAGCAACAGTCAGTTTGGGGAATATGCCGGTTTCATCATCACCGAACGAAAAGAACTTTTTATTCTAGATACGCGTTCTTTTACCGGGGTCAGGTATGACCCGTTTGGCAGCCGCGTGCCGCCTATGGGGTCTTACATCGGATTGCCGCTGATTGCCTATGGCCTGTTGGTTGGCACCCTGGAAGTGGGCGTGGCCCCTGTCAACAGTTTCACGGACGAAGACCTGAGCATCCTGCAACTCGTAACGGGACAGGCCGCAGTGGCCTTGCGGAATGCCACACTGTACGAAAAACAACAGCGCTGGAACGCTCAATTGTTCGGCCTGACCAATCTTTCGCAGGCGGTTGGTTCCCTGCGTGATATCAAAGACCTGTTCTCACGATTGGTCACTGGCTTATTTCCCCTTTTTAGGGTCGAAATCCTGGGCTTTTTATTGTACGATGAACAACGACGTGTCTTGGAAGGGCAGATGCCTTTCCAGGGTTTGCCAAATAACATTGTCCAGATTTATAAAACAAACATCCGGGCCAACACCCCGGCTGATGACCGTATTTTGAGCCAGGATGTCATTATGACCCTGGATGCCAGCCAGGACGAAGTGTGGGCGGATTTGGGGTTGCAGGACATCGCCCAGGCCGCTTCGATGCGCGATACAGCCCTGATCCCGCTGATTTCGGCGGGGCGTTTCCTGGGGTATTTGCAACTCTCTAATCATCGCCAGGGAAACCAGCCGATTTCACAGGACGAACTGCGCTTATTGAACATCGTTGCCAACCAGGTTGCGGCCATCATCGATAATGCCTTTCTCGTGCAGCAGGCTCGCCAGCGTAACCAGCGCGCCGAGTCGATGCGCCGTATTGCCAGCCTGGTCAGTTCGACTGCCACACTCGATGAAATTATTACTTATTCTTTGCAAGAAATGGCTCAGTTGTTGCAGGCCAATGTAGGGGCAGTTTTCCTCCTGGATGAAGGCGAAGGCGTAATGCGTGCGCACATGCACTCCGCGTTTGGCGTTCCTGATGAACTGCGTGATACCCTGTCGCGGATTGTGGTCAAACCGGCTGTCTATCGAATGACCGTTGCCGGTAGCCAGCGTCCCTTCCTCTCGGGAAACCTGTCAAAAGACCGGCGTGTGTTGACTCCATACCAGGCCCTGGTGCGGCGATTGTCGGTGGAATCCGTTGTTTCTGTGCCGCTGGTAGTGCGCGGCCATGGCATTGGCGAGATGATGATTGGTGGACGGCGGCAGGACATGTTCGGTAATCCTGATTTGCAGATTGCATCTACCGTTGCCAGCCAGATTGCGGTAGCAATTGAAAACTCGCGCCACGCCAGTGAGACAAGTGATGTGTTGCGCCGCAAGGCCGATTATTTGACGGTCATGGCGCGCATTGTCCGGGAATTGAACGCCGCAACCAGCCTCAAGGAATTGATGCGGGTTGTCTACGAAGAAAGTTTGCGGGTAGCCGATGTCAAATGCGGAACCGCGTTATTGTATGAGCCAGGGCATGCCGATGTCGAAAATCGTCCGGCCATGTTTTTCCTCGGCCACCCTGCCAGCGAGACGATGTCTGTTCTTGTGCGAGAGTCGCTCTCTTGCGGCAACCCGGTCTTGGCTGAAGATTTTTCCGCGAATGAGTCGCCGCATAAAGGTGTGCTTTCCGTTCTCGTTTCTCCCATTTGCCACCAGGATGAAACCCTGGGCTTTATCGAACTGCATGCCGGGCAGGCAGGTCATTTTGATGAAGCGCGCGCGGAGATGATTAAAAACATCGGTGTCCAGGCGGCCATTGCTTTACAAAGTGCATTGAGCCTTCGAGAACAACAGCATCGCATGGAGTTATTCCGCCGTCGTTCTGAGGCGTTCAAGCATTTGACCGAAACATTACAGGGGCTTCGTCGTGAGCGCTCAGCCGAACGGTTGCGGGCCAGCCAGGCCCTGGAAGCATCCCTGGAATTGATTGCGCAGGGGATTCAAAAATCCACACCGTTCAACGTGGCCTTGATTAGCCTGAATGACTTGCAGACCGGAATCCTGACCCGCGTTGCCGGGGTCGGCTTTGACTTGCAGACCTTTTCGTTGCTCCAGGCTCACCAGCAGCCCTGGACGAGTGTTTCGCAGGTGATGAAACCTGAGTTCGAAATCAACAGCTTGTACTTCATACCCGCAGACCAGGCTCCTGTCATTCCGGTTGATGTGCAAACCGCAACGGTTGTGCGGGATGGAGGACTGTCGCCGAACTCCTGGCAGCCCGATGACATGCTTCTCATCCCGATTTACGATGATGATGATCATCCGCTGGGCCTTATCAGCGTGGATGCGCCCAGGGATGGAATGCGCCCGGATACAGTGACCTTGGAAACCCTCGAAGCGTATGCCACCCAGGCATCCCTGACAATTGTCAGCGGGCGGGGACTGCAATCCTACCAGGAACGCATCCAAACCCTTTCGGAAGAAGTGGCCCGCGAAAAGAACCTGTTGGTGTTCAGCCAGCGCAGCCTGTCTGTTTTGCTGCAAAAGGACATCGACCACACAATCTCGGTGACTAACCTGGCCCAGCGCGCCAGGCACATTCGCGCCGGTTTGCAATTGACAGAGGCCATTAGCCGCCAATTTGACTCTTCATCCGCGCTGATGACCTTGGGGCAGCAGGTTTTGACCAGTTTCGATATGTCAATCTCGATCGTTGCCCTTGATACCATCGATGGGCCGCGTATCGCTCATGTGCTTGGGAACTTGCCAGCCGGGGCGAACCCGCAAGCCCTGTTTGGGCAGCGCAACCCGCTTCGCGCCTGCTTGCAATCGGGCGAAACCATGCTTTCCATCAACCTGGATGAAGATGAAACCTGGCATGATACCCCGTTCCTGACCGGTTTGCGCGCCAAATCGTTTATTGCCATCCCGGTTGTGATTAATAAAAAGACGATTGCGGCAGTGCTGGCGGTTGATACTGAGACCATGTCCGCGATGTCTGCCGAAGATCGGCAAGTATACTTCCAGATAAGCCGCCAGGTTTCGATAATCGTTCAAAACATCAGCCTGCTCAATGAAACCAGGCAGCGATTGGAAGAAGTGAACCTGCTGCTTGACTTCAGCCGCCAGTTGAGCGGGTTGAACTCACACCAGATTTTAGAATCCCTGTTGCAAAGCGCCCTGCGTGTAGTTGCTCCGGCGCATGCTGGGGTGGTGATGCAGTGGGATGTGCGCGAAGGTGTGCTGGCGCCGGTGTCTGCCATGAATTACATCGACGATGAAAGCATCATGGGCATCACCTATCATCTCAACGAAGGTTTGCCTGGGCGTGTGTTCACGGAAAAACTGCCTCGCCGGGTCGATGAAGTCAATTTTGCGAATGACTATAACTTGCCTGCCGAAAACCTGCTTAAGTATCGCAAGGCAACTGGCGGACGGCTGCCTGTTTCGAGCCTGCTTGTTCCCATCCAAACCGGCGCGCAGAATATGGGTATCCTTGTCCTCGATAATTTCAATGCGCAGGCGGCGTTCCGTCAGGAAGATGAAGCTTTGCTGCTTTCCCTGACGCAGCAGGTAGCGCTTTCCCTTGAAAATGTCCGCCTTGTGCAGGCGACCCAGGAACGCACCGGGCAACTCCAGGCGCTTAACTCGGTCGCAGCGACCCTGACATCCAGCTTGCAGCGTGACGAATTGGTCAGCTCGCTGCTCGATCGGATGGGCATGGTCGTTCCATTCGATACCGCTATTCTCTGGCTCCGCACCGACGGCCGGCTGGTGGTCGCCGACGCGCGCGGATTCGATGACAACGAAGAACGTAAAGGCCTGACTGTTGAAATCGAAGACAGTTTACTTTTTCATGAGATGATTCGCACCGGCCAGGCTAGCGTTGTTGGGGATGTCCGCGCTGACCCGCGCTTTTCCACCCTGGTCGAGGCCACACATCTCTCCTGGCTGGGCGTGCCCTTGATTGCCAAAGGGCAGGTGATTGGCGTCGTGGCGACCGAGAAAGCGGATGTCCATTTTTACAACAGCGATATTGTCCAACTTGCCACTACCTTTGCCAGCCAGGCGGCGGTTGCCATCGACAACGCCAACCTGTTCGAAGAATCGGTGCAGCGCGCGGCGGAACTCGATGAACGCTCCCAGCGCCTGTCCCTGCTCAACCAGTTTTCAGCGGAACTGGCGGGTTCACTTAACGCTGACCAGGTGCTTCGACTGACCGCCAACCAACTCATGGCCGCCATGCGCGCCGAACGCGCCATGATTATCCTGCTCGACCAGGACAAACGCGCCCTGCTGCTTTCCGTCCTGCCCGATGAAATTGGCCGTCCGGCGATTTACCGCTCCATACCGGATTCGCCCGCCCTGACTCATTTGCGCGAATCCCTGACCGTTTACACCAGCGATGATGCCCGGGCCGATACCAAGCTGGCTGCCCTCTCTGAATTCCTGGAAGATACCGCATCATTGATGATTCTGCCCATTTCCAGCAGCCAGAGCCTTTACGCCATCGCCCTCCAGAGCAGCGAGTTTGCCCATTTCAAATCCAATGAAATCGACCTGGCGCGCACTATTGGCAACCAGGCCGCCATTGCCATGGAAAACGCCGACCTTTACCAATCTACCCTGGCAACTGCAGAACGCCTGGCAATCCTGAACCAGGTTTCTTTCGAGATTGGCGCCAGCCTGAACCCGGATGATATCTATCGCGCCGTGCATGATGCGGCCTCGAAGCTGATGCCGGTCGATGCTTTTATCGTTGCCCTGTACGATGAAGAAACAAATGAAGTAGATGGCGCATACATTGTTGATATGGGACAGCGTATTTCCGGTGTGCGCCTGCCTGTTGGACAGGGACTCGCCGGGCAGGTCATTGCTACAGGCCAGCCGATTCTCACCCTGCAATCCAGCGAAGTGGAAGCGCGTGGCGCCGTTATCGTTGGCGAAAAAGGCACACCACACTCCATCGTTGTTGTGCCGATGGTTTCAGGTGGCAATGTGATTGGCGCGTTATCTGCCCAAAGTTACCAGTTCAACGCTTATACCGAAAACGACCAGCAAATTTTGAGCACCCTGGCAAACCAGGCGACGATTGCCATCCAAAACTCTCGCCTCCTGACGGAAACCAAAAAATTTGCTCAAACATTGGAGCAGCGCGTCATTGAGCGCACCGCCGAACTCGAACGCGAGCAACGTAACACCGAGACTTTGTTGCGCATCCTGACCGAAGTTTCTGCCAGTCTCGACCTTGACCGCGCCTTGAGCCGAACCCTGTCGCTGTTGAACGAAGCCATTGGGGCCGAGCAGGGAACCGTCATGCTCCTGCACCCCGATGACAATATGCTCCACTATCGGGCTGGTTATGGGTATGTGACCCAGGACCCGCACGTCAGCCGCAAATCGGCTTCGTTCAAACTCAAGATTGGCGATGGCCTGGCCGGTTGGGTTGTCAAAAATCGCCAGCCAGTCCTGATAGAAGACCTGTACCTGGACCCGCGTTGGGTAATTTCGCAGAGTTCCCAGGACCATCGCAGCGCAATTGTTGCGCCGCTGGTTGTCGGTGAAGATATCATCGGCGCTATCATGGTTTTCCACCGCCGCGTTGGTTTCTTTAGCGAGGATTCGCTCGAAATGGTGCGGGCGATTGGCGCGCAGGTTGCCATTTCCATTAACAACGCCCAACTCTATGAACTCATCCGTGACCAGGCAGAGCGATTAGGCTCCATGCTTCGCTCCCAACAGGTGGAAGCCAGCCGCCAGACCGCTATTCTCGAAGCAGTCGCAGATGGGGTGCTGGTCACAGACCCGGCCAATAAAATTTCATTCGTAAATGCCTCCGCAGAGCGCATCCTTTCACTCTCCGCTGACCAGTTGACAGGCAAGCCGGTGGAACACTTTGCGGGTTTATTCGGAAAATCTACACAAACCTGGGTGAAAGCGGTGCAGGAATGGTCGCAAAGTCCCGACCTGCACCATGCGGGCGAGATGTACGCCGAACAAATCAGCTTGGAAACAGGGCAGGTAGTGTTGGTTCACCTCTCCCCGGTCATCTGGCGTAAGGAATTCCTCGGCACGGTGTCCATCTTCCGCGATATTACCCACGAAGTTGAGGTAGACCGTTTGAAATCTGAGTTTGTCGCAACAGTCAGCCATGAGTTGCGAACCCCAATGACTTCGATTCGTGGTTATGTCGATATCCTCCTGATGGGCGCGGCGGGCGCGTTGAGTGAAAACCAATCGCATTTCCTGGAGATTGTCAAGAGCAATACTGAACGTTTGAATGTCCTTGTCAATGACTTACTTGACGTTTCCCGCATCGAGGCCGGACGCGTGTCCCTGTCCATCCAGCCGGTTGACTTGGTTGAAGTCACCAGGGAAATTGTCACGAGGTTTGAGCAGCGTTCACAAGAAGAAAACAAGACGCTGGACTTCTCGGTTCAGGCTGAAGAATCCGTCCCGCGCGTCCTGGCTGATACCGAACGCATCCGACAGATAATTGACAATTTGGTGGATAACGCCTATAACTACACCCCAGGCGATGGAAAAATCCAGGTCAATCTGCGCAAGAACGATGGCATGGTGCAAGTCGATGTAAAAGACACCGGTGTAGGGATTCCCCTCGAACAGCAAGAGCGGATTTTCGACCGCTTCTTCCGCGGCGAAGACCCCCTGGTATTGGCGACCCCCGGCACGGGGCTTGGCCTTTCCATTGTGAAGCAATTGGTGGAAATGCACCGCGGCCAAATCTGGATGTTCAGCACAGGCGTGCCTGGCCAAGGCAGCACATTTTCGTTTACCATACCGGCCTACCAACCTGAGGAGTAATCATGGCAAAAATTGTCATCGCAGAAGATGAACCCGATATCCGTGAACTGATAGCCTTTACCTTGCGTTTTGCCGGATATGAAGTCGTCACGGGTAATAATGGAGATGAAGGTTATCACCTCACCAAAGCGGAACGTCCCGATTTGGTGATGCTTGATGTTCGCATGCCCAAACTGACCGGGTATGAAGCCTGCAAACGCATCAAGGCTGAACCGGAACTCGCGAACATCCCGGTCATCTTCCTGTCAGCCAAAGGCCAGGAAACCGAAATCGAACAGGGCCTTGCTGCGGGCGCTGAGGAGTACCTGCTCAAGCCCTTTGCCCCGGACCAGCTTGTAGACCGGGTCAAAACTGTCCTGGCGAAGTATCAGAAGTAGTTAAAGGAAAGCATGAGCGCGATTTTATTGGAAAGCGCTATCGTTCACTACGAGGTCATTGGACGTGGACGTCCAATTGTCTTCCTGCACGGCTGGGTTGGCTCCTGGCGTTACTGGGTGCCGGCAATGCAAGCGGCCTCCGTATCCTTCCGCGCTTATTCATTGGACTTATGGGGTTTTGGTGACACGGCTCATGATTCTCAACGCTACGACATTGGCGCGTATGTCAACCTGGTAAAAAGTTTCCTTGAAGAAATGGGTATTGGTAAGGTAGCATTCGTTGGGCATGGCCTGGGCGGGGTGGTAGGCTTGCACTTTACACGTCTCTACCCGAACATGGTCGACCGGGTCATGGCGGTCAGCGTTCCGCTGGATGTCACCATGGTCAATGCCCGGTTGCGCACCGCCTCCATCGCCGATATTGTCGATTGGCTGCTTACCAAAGACCCCGTCGCCGAGCCTGCCCGGGTTGACGCCCTGAAAGCCGACTCGCAGGCCATTGGCGCTTCTCTTTCAAATCCGGATGCCTTTAATTTGGCAAATCGAATCGCCGCGATTAACAACCCCACCCTGCTGGTGTATGGACAGAACGACCCAGCCGTGACAACACCTCCTTTTTCGTCTGACATTTCCCCTTACAATATGCATATGATTACCCTCGACCAGACCGGGCATTTTCCCATGCTCGATGACCCGGTCCGTTTCAACCGCCTGTTGACCGACTTCCTGGCGCTTGCTTCAGGCGATACCCCGCGTGAACTCCAGATGAAAGAGGAATGGAAGCGCCGTGTTCGCTAACATGATAATTTCATAAGTTTTTGCGCCTCCTGCCTTAACAAGGTGTAAAATACTAAAAATTGAACGGGGAGCCTGCTTGGGCAGGCTGAGAGGAGGGCCGCAGCCCTCGACCCGCAAAACCTGATCCGGGTAATGCCGGCGGAGGGAATCGCTTGCGTGAAAAAACCTCCCCGGCGGGAGGTTTTTTTATGTCCAGAGCATTAATCTTCGTCAACAGTCCGCTCGAAAATCCTGGCGCTGCCCGCGCCCTGGTGCAGCCGGAAGACATTATCATCGCCGCTGATGGAGGCGCTCGTATAGCACTCTCGTTGGGATTGATTCCGAACGCCATCCTTGGCGACCTCGATTCGTTAACCGAGGCCGAAATTAAAGTTTTCGAAGACATGGGCGTTCATATACTGCGTTTCCCTGCCGCAAAAGATGAGACCGACCTTGAGTTGGCTCTCAACCATGCCTTGCAAGCCGGTTACAACCCCATCATTGTCGTCGGGGGATATGGCGGGCGGGTGGATCAATCGATTGCGAATTTGGCCCTCCTCAGCGCTCCCGACGCCATCCAGGCGGGTGTCCGCTTCGACGATGGCGTCACAGAAGCCTGCTTTATCTCTGGCTCTGGTGTCATTCACGGCCAGGCTGGCGACATCATCTCCCTGATTCCCTGGGGCGTCCCCGCCGAGGGAGTCCTGACCGATGGGTTGGCCTATCCACTCAGTCGTGAAACCCTGCGTCCCCACCGCGCGCGTGGAATTAGCAACCAAATGTTGGGCGAAACCGCGTCCATCCGCCTCAAACGCGGCTTGCTGCTCTGCATCCACCAGCGAAAACTGTAACGCGAAATTTATTTCGCATCTCACCTTCGCCCTCCTCAAGGATTTCACCATGAAACACTTCTTACCCATTCTATTCCTGTTCTCCGTTTTGTTGGCCGCCTGCTCTCCAGCAGCTCCAACGGACGCTTCTTACCCATCCTACCCATCATCTGCGCCCTCGCGCGCCCTCACCGTCATGACTCACGACTCCTTCTCATCCAGCGAAGATGTCATTGCCCAATTCGAGCAGGAGAACAACGTCAAACTGACCTTCCTCAAATCCGGCGATACCGGTGCGGCCCTCAACAAAGCCATCCTCTCCAGGGAAGCCCCCCTGGCCGATGTTTTCTTTGGCGTCGATAACACCTTTCTCTCCCGCGCCCTCCAGGCGGATATTTTTGAACCGTATAATTCCCCGCTCCTGGCCCAAATCCCCGCTGAATTCAAAATCGACCCCCAGAACCGCGCCCTGCCCGTCGATTTTGGCGATGTGTGCATCAACTACGATAAAGCCTGGTTCGTCGGTAAAAACCTGCCCGTCCCGGCCTCGCTCGATGACCTGCTCGACCCTGAATATAACGGCTTGCTCGTCGTCGAAAATCCCGCCACCTCCTCGCCAGGCCTGGCCTTCTTGCTCGCCACCATCGCCAAATACGGCGACCCTGGCTACCTCGACTTTTGGAAAGTCCTGCGCGCCAACGGCGTGGTCGTCGTCGATGGCTGGGAAACCGCCTACTACGCCAACTTCAGCGCTTCCTCCGGGCAAGGCCCCCAGCCGATGGTTGTTTCATACGCTTCCAGCCCTGCCGCCGAGGTCATTTTTGCTTCCCAGCCGCTCACTGAATCGCCCACTGCCTCTATTCTGGATGGCTGTTTCCGTCAGGTTGAATTTGTCGGCATCCTGAAAGGCACGCCCAACCGTGACCTGGCTGAAAAATTTGTCGATTTCATGCTCTCTGTACCCTTCCAGCAGGATGTCCCTCTGCAAATGTTCGTCTATCCCGTCAACCCGGCGGCCCAACTCCCCAACGAATTCATCCAACATGCCCAAACCGCGCCCATCCCTGCCAGCCTGCCCGTTGAACAGATTGCCGCCAACCGCGAAAAATGGATTGAAGCCTGGACCCAGGCCGTCCTGCGCTAAACCGTGAAACGCCTGCTCCCGGCCCTCCTTTTTTTGGGGATATTCTTCTTCCTGCCCCTCGCCCGGATTCTGACCCTCGGCCTGAATCCGGGCTCCTTTGTCATCTTGGGCGGCTCATTCGCCCCGCGGTTGTTCGAGGTGCTTCGATTTACATTTTTCCAGGCCTTTGCATCCACCCTCCTGACCCTCATCGTTGGCCTGCCCCTCGCCTTTCTCTTTGCCCGCTACGATTTCCCATTAAAACCCGCCTTGCGAACGCTGACCGCCATCCCCTTCATGCTGCCGACGGTGGTTGTGGCGGCGGGCTTCAACGCCCTGCTCGGCCCGCGCGGCTGGCTCAACCTGGGATTGGCCTCGCTCGACCTGCCCCCGGTGCAATTCGTCGGCACTTTCCAGGCCATTCTCGTGGCGCACGTTTTTTACAATACAATCATTGTCATCCGGGTGGTGGGCGCGGCCTGGGCTTCGCTCGACCCGCGCCTGGGGCAAGCCGCTCGTTCGCTGGGGGCCAGCCCGGCGCAGGTCTTCCTGCGGGTTACGCTGCCGCTATTGCGCCCATCCATCTTTGCCGCCAGTTTGCTCGTTTTCCTGTTTGATTTCACCAGTTACGGCGTGATTTTATTGCTTGGCGGCCCCAAATTTTCGACCCTGGAAGTCGAAATCTATATCCAGGCTATGCACATGCTTAACCTGCCCGCCGCCGCCCTGCTCTCGCTTGTGCAGCTGTTGTGTACCCTGGCCTTTTCCGTACTATATAGCCGCTACGTCACCCGCCTCGCCGCTCCCGTCAAACCAGTCGAGCAAACCCTAAAACGCCCTCGAACGCTCGCCGAACATCTATTCATCTTTTCTCTTTCATCTTTCCTCTTTTTATTCTTTTTCCTCCCCCTCCTCGCCCTTCCCATCCGCTCCGTCTCCCGCCTCGAACCGGAGCGCGGCCAGCGTGTCCAGGTCGGCCCGGCCCTGACCACCGACTACTACACGGAGGTATTCGTCAACCGGCGTGGCTCCATCTTCTACGTTCCGCCCATCGAAGCAGCGCGCAACTCGCTGGTCTATGCCGGTTTGACGGTGGCCTTTTCGCTCGCGCTCGGATTCCCGGCAGCCCTGGCCCTCTCCCGCCCTGGCAGGCTTGCTCGATGGGTTGACCCCCTGCTCATGCTCCCGCTTGGCGCTTCCGCCGTCACTCTCGGTCTCGGCTATATCCTGACCTTCAACCGCCCCCTTTTAATATTCTCATCATCTCTCCTTACATCCCCCCTCCTCATTCCTCTCGCCCACGCCACCATTGCCCTGCCCTTCGTCGTCCGCAACCTGCAAGCCGCGCTGGCGACTATTCCGAACCGGTATCGTGAAGCGGCGACGGTTTTGGGCGCGAATCCCTTCCAGGTCTGGCTGCATGTCGATTGGCCGATTCTCTCTCGTGCGGTGGTTTCTGCCAGCGCCTTCGCCTTTACTGTTTCGTTGGGAGAATTTGGCGCGGCATCCCTGCTCGCCCGACCTGAATATCCGACCCTGCCGACTGCCATTTTCCGCTTCCTTTCGCAGCCCGGCGGCCTGAACTACGGACAGGCGATGGCAATGGCGACCCTGCTGATGCTCCTCACTGGTCTGTTCATTTGGCTTATCGAGCATGAGCGTGTAGCCGGGGAGTTGTAATTGCCGCGCATTTCACATTTCGCCGGGGAATTCTGCCGTGCTATACTATAGCAAGCTGGATGACAATCCACCCATCCTTACGACATGATTTTTTTTTGCACCAATCCGTCCCATGCTTATCTGCTGGATGAACCCCATGAGCGACTCGAACACCCCTTACCTGACCGACCCTTCGGGGCAGGAACATCCTCTCGAAAAGCCCCTCACCCGGCTGGGCCGGGCTGCTGAGAACGAGATTGTCATCGTCAACAAACTCTCCTCGCGTGAACACGCCCACCTCCGCCGCGAGGGGCGCAAAACTATCTTGGAAGACCAGAATAGCACCAACGGCACCTTCTTGAATGGTGAGCGGGTGCGCGTTGCCGTCTCCCTGCGTGATGGCGACCAGTTGACCATCGGCGGCGTCGAATTTGCCTTCCATGACCCCGACATGACCAGCCGCGAGACGCCCTTCCCCGAACTGGATGTGAATCTTATGGTCGGGGAGGTGCGCCTGAACCGCCGCCCGGTGCTGCTTTCGCCCAAGGAACTGGCCCTTTTGGCCTTCCTGCACCAGAACCGCGGCAGAGTTTGCTCGAAAGACGAAATTGGCCGCGCAGTCTGGTCGGAATACCAGGAAGGGATTTTTGACTACCAGATTGAAAACCTCGTCCGCCGCTTGCGCACCAAAATCGAAACCGACCCCAATTCCCCGCAACTGCTGCTAACGATTAGGGGATTGGGCTATAAATTAGTAACACAGGGGATTGCTTGAAATCTAAAGCAGGTGACAGTCACCTGTTACGCAAATTGGTGGCGCAAGGAAATGCTAAAGCATGAAAATTTTGTTGACTGAAGCCGGTGAGCGTGATACAATCCGCACTCGCAAGCGGGCGCGTAGCTCAATGGCAGAGCAGCGGCCTTTTAAGCCGTTTGTTGAGGGTTCGATCCCCTCCGCGCTCACAGAAAAGCCCTCCTTATTGGAGGGCTTTTCTGTTGACGGGCCCCATTGAGGCACTAGATCGAATTTTAGAGAACCGTGAAATTGCTGGGGCTTTGGCGGTGACATAGAGATATCGTTGTGGTATGATTTAGTCATTATTCAACGAATCGATGCAGGGTGGCTTATGTTGGAAAGTTTAAAGTTTGCGGTTAAGTTGGTCGGCGAAGCGATTAGAAAACAAAATTTATCTGTGTTGTTTCGCCAGCAGGTTTTCTATAAAAGGGCGGCGGTTCCAGTTGTTATTGATTTAAGCATAGTTATTTTTTCCAAAGACCCGTTACTTGGCTTAGATTGTCGCTTTATTGAATTTATGCGGGGTGATGTCGAATCTGGAAAATGGACTTTCCTGGTTGGAAATCGCAAATTTGCCGCCTTACGCCACATCAGTCGCGGCCTTCGTGGCTTTGCACTGGTCAACGCTGACGATGTTGTAATTGGCGATATCTGGTGCCAGACCCCAAACAATAACAACGGAACGCATATCACGCATCCCGATCTGAAGATGCTGAATATCACCTGCTCTGAGGGTGATGCGTATGCCCTGGACATGCTTATTCCAACCGATTACAGAGGGAAAAAACTGGCTTTGCCGCTCCACCGCTCTATGCAACTCGCCTTGCGCAAGAAGGCTGGCAAAAACTGTATGCTTACTATTGGGAAGATAACCTGCCATCCAAATGGATGCACTGGATGCTAAAATGCACTGAATTGCCCAATATTCAAGTTTCCAGGTTTTTCTTTATAAAGAAAACACATTGAGTTGATTAACCCCGCAATAAAAACAGAAAGGAATTTAGAACGTATGATGCAAGCCATACAAGCAGCCCTGCGAGAGTACATTGCAAAAAACATCCTGTTCGCGCCCGATGGATTTTCCTATGGCGATGACGATTCCTTTATCGAAAATGGGATTCTGGACTCTACCGGCGTTGTCGAAGTGGTCGCATTCATCGAAGACCATTTCAAGATTTCAGTAGAAGACGCTGAGATTACGCCCCAGAACTTCGACTCTATCTCGAGCCTGACGGTTTACATCAGTGGCAAGTTAAACCACAAGAATTGATTGACATCTCAAACTTCAGCCTATGAATACTGCTGATTATTTCCTGTCCCATGCCAGCGATGACGCGTTGGCTTTTATTACGGCAGATGCGCAAGTTTCTTATTCCCAATTCAAAGCGATGTGTGCGCGCCTGGCGGGGGAATTGATACAAAACGGCATCCAGGTCGGTGACAGGGTCGCCATTCTGGCAAAAAATTCACCCTTTTGGGCTGCCGCCTACCTGGCAACACTAAAAATCGGCGCGGTGGCGGTGCCAATCTCTAACTTATACCCGCCCGACGAAGTACAGCGTACCCTGGAGTTTGCCCAATGCAAATTCCTGTTCATCGACAAACCCGCGCAGGGCAAATACGCCAATTTATGCAGCAGGTTGTCATGTTTCTTGCTGGATAAAAGCCACTTCCAAGGCGACCCCGCTCTCTGGCCGGAATCTGACCCTGGCTTCGACCTCGACTCCGACGCCGCGCTGATGCCCACTTCCGGCACCACTGCCTGCCCGCGCCTGGTGCGGGTCACCCACCGCAACCTGCAAGCGAATACAGATTCCATCATCGAATACCTTGAATTAACCGCCGCCGAACGAATGATGGTCGTGCTGCCGTTTTACTATTGCTACGGCGCATCGCTGCTGCATTCCCACCTGCGGGTTGGCGCAACCCTGGTTATCAGCAACACCTTCACCTATCCCGAAACGGTGCTGGACATGATGGAGACGGCGCAGTGTACCGGGTTTGCGGGCGTGCCATCCACCTACCAGATTTTGCTTCGTAATTCCACCTTTCCCAGGCGCGAACTGCCCCGCTTGATGAAAATGCAGCAAGCGGGTGGCAAGCTGCACAATGCCTTGTTGCAGGAACTGGCCGCCTCCCACCTGGCGGCGAGCGTCTATGTGATGTACGGGCAGACCGAAGCCACCGCCCGTCTCTCCTACCTTCCGCCAGGGTTATTCCACGAAAAAATGGGCTCCATCGGGCGCGGCATTCCTGGCGTCAGCTTGAAGGTGCTCAACGAAAACGGAACCCCGATTCAGCCCGGCGAAACCGGCGAAATTGTGGCCTGGGGCGAAAACATCTCCCCCGGCTATCTAGATGATGAAGAAGCCAGCAGTGAAAAATTCCGCAGCGGCGCGCTCTACACTGGCGACCTGGCGACCATCGACGATGAAGGCTTCATTTCCATCGTTGACCGCAAAAGCGACTTTATCAAATCGTTCGGGCATCGCATCAGCAGTTACGAAATCGAATCGTGCCTGTTACAGATTCCCGAACTTGTTTCAGCCGCTGTCGTGGGCCTGCCCGACGAACAGGCCGGCGAGCGGGTGGCCGCTTTTGTGGTTCGCAAAACCGGGTCGACCCTTGCCGAGCAAGACATCCTGCAACACTGTCGGGCGCGCCTGGCGCGTCACACCGTTCCAGCGCAGGTGATTTTCCTGCCCAACCTGCCGCTCAACGCGCACGGCAAAGTGCTGAAATCGGAACTGCGCAAAATGGGGAAAGCAGCCTGAAATGTGCGGCATTTGCGGCATCGTCAACCTGGCAGAAGCAGAACGCCCCGAAAAACGGGTCATTCACCAGATGCTCGAAATGCTCCAGCATCGCGGCCCCGATGGCTTCGGCATCTACTCCGACGCCCAGGCCGCGCTCGGCAATGCCCGCCTGAGCATCATCGACCTGGCCACCGGCGACCAGCCGATTGGCAACGAAGACGAATCGCTCTGGATTGTCTTCAACGGCGAAATCTTCAACTATATCGAACTGCGCGCCGACCTCGAAAAGCGCGGTCACACCTTCCGCACCCAAAGCGATACCGAAGTCATCCTGCACCTGTACGAAGAACGCGGCCCGGCCTGCCTCGACCTGCTCAACGGCCAATTCGCCATCGCCATCTGGGACAGGCGCAGCCGCAGCCTCTTCCTGGCCCGCGACCGGCTGGGCGTGCGCCCGGTCTTCTACGCCCACGCCGAAAACAGGCTCCTGTTCGCTTCGGAAATGAAATCCATCCTGGCCTACCCCGGCCAACGCGCTGAAATCGACCCACAGGCGCTTCAGGAAGTCTTCACATTTTGGAGCGCGCAAAGCCCGCGCGCCATCTTCAAAGGCATTGCCGAACTGCCACCCGGTCACTACCTGCTCGCCAGCCCGGAAAAATTCGAGATTCATCCCTACTGGCAGCCCGAATTCAACCCTCCCGACCAGCCCAAAAGCGCTGGGGAGTACCTCGAGAAGCTCGAAGCCCTGCTCATCGACGCCGTGCGCATCCGCCTGCGGGCCGATGTGCCGGTTGGCGCTTACCTGAGCGGCGGCCTCGATTCCTCGGTCATCACCGCCCTCATCCGCCGCTACGGGCAATCCGAACTCGAAACCTTCTCCATCTCCTTCTCCGACCCGGCCTTCGACGAAAGCCCCTTCCAGCAAGAAGTAGCGGGCTTCCTCGGAACCCGGCACAACGTCATCCACTGCGCCTATGAACAAATTGGCCAGGTCTTCCCACAGGTCATCTGGCACACCGAAGCGCCGCTCTTGCGCACCGCCCCGGCCCCCATGTTCCTGCTTTCCGGCCTGGTGCGGGGCAAAAACTTCAAAGTCGTCCTCACTGGCGAAGGCGCCGATGAAATGCTGGCCGGTTACGACATCTTCAAAGAGATGCGCCTGCGTCGTTTCTGGGCGCGCCAGCCCAATTCCGAAATCCGCCCCCTGCTGCTGCGCCGCATCTACCGCGATATTGCCAATCTTTCCGATGGGCAGATGAATTATTTGAAAGCCTTCTTTCGGCAGGGTCTGACCGAGACGGATTCACCGTACTACTCACATCTTATCCGCTGGAACAACACCGGACGCCTCACGCGCTTTTTACGCGAGTCGCCCCAGCCGCTTCCGCACCCCCAACAGCCTCTGCCCCCGGCATTTTCCCGCTGGACTCCCCTGGCCCAGGCGCAATACCTCGAAATCAGCACTTTCCTCTCCCCCTACCTGCTCTCCTCCCAGGGCGACCGCATGGCAATGGGCAACTCCGTCGAGGGCCGCTACCCCTTCCTCGACCATCGCATGGTGCAATTCGCCACCGACCTGCCTGATCCTTTGAAATTGCGCAGCCTGAAAGAAAAATGGCTGCTCAAACAGTTAGGCGCAAAATATTTACCCGAAAGAATCTGGCAGCGCGGCAAAAAACCCTACCGCGCCCCCATCCGGCAGGCCTTCTTCGCGCATCCATCCGAATACCTGGCCGACCTGCTTGCTGAAAAAAATCTCGCCGAAACCGGCTAT
>Ga0116204_1000434_pt1 | contig 23860 bp, 21 predicted proteins | sample LakKivwa52mmetaG_FD_94481 | JGI IMG/M metagenome (GOLD analysis project Ga0116204, IMG submission 94481) | Anoxic lake water microbial communities from Lake Kivu, Rwanda to study Microbial Dark Matter (Phase II) - Lake Kivu water 52m metaG | ecosystem: Environmental > Aquatic > Freshwater > Lake... | reverse complement strand
TAGTAGCTCTATTACACTCCGGAAAAAAAATAACACATGCAATTCCGGATAATTCGTACCTGATTGAAACTGGTTTATTACAAAAAACTAAAGTTGGTTATTCTATTTTCAACATTTACTTTGAAAAATATCTTCGCAACATTAGAATTCATAAAAATAAGAATCGATATCTTGGTTTTACCACCAAAGAAGATCTTCTTCTAGGAGTGTTTCTTGAGAATAGAGGAAAAGTATGTGATAGGTTAACAATACAAAAGGTCGTTTGGCCCGAGTGTAGTGAAATAGGAGTATCAGACTGGGCTATTGACCGACTCGTATCGCGTTTGAGGATAAAGTTACGACTCAATGAAAGTCCGCTTAAGGTCCTAACTATTCGGTCTAAAGGATATATGCTTTCGTAATTTCTCTCCATTATTTTTGTTATACTTTTTCCCATATGCAAAAAATAATTATTGTCGCGGGATTTCTTATCCTCGTAGTTGGTGTTACTGTTACTATATTTACCAAGTATAATAGTCAGGTTGCGCCCATGAGCCAGGACCAATTATCTATTGAACAAGGGCAAGACGACACCATGAAACAACCAAAAATGACCATCGATACAAAAAAGAAATATACCGCAGTAATGAATACCACAGAAGGCGAAATTACACTCGAACTGTATGCAAACAAAACACCTGTAACTGTAAATAATTTTGTAACACTCTCCAAAAAAAAGTTTTATGAAAATGTTATTTTCCACCGCGTGATAGAAGGGTTTATGATACAGGGTGGTGACCCTACAGGTACCGGAAGTGGTGGGCCTGGATACCGATTTGCTGATGAAAAGTTTGATGGCGAGTACACCCGCGGAACAATAGCCATGGCAAATGCAGGACCCAATACAAATGGAAGTCAGTTTTTTATCATGCACAAAGATAATCCGTTACCTAAAAACTATGTCATATTCGGCAAAGTTACAAAGGGAATTGAGGTAGTTGATGCAATTGCAACAGCACCAACACAACCAGGAGGGGAGGGGTCTACACCTGTTAACCCAACCAAAATCTTAACAGTCACCATTCAGGAAAACTAAAGCTTCATCAAGTACAAATACTGTTGACAATGGATTTTTTTTATCCTAGTCTGTACCTATACCTCAGGTAGGGGTGTGTGCAGAATTACAAATTTCAAATTACAAATAACAAATCAATTTTCAATTGAATAAAAATTCAAAATTTAAAATTAAAAATTATTACTATATGAACAACACAAAGACACTAGTGAACTATAAAAAAGCTCGAAGCTTACTAGACAAAATAATCACCATGATGGAAAACGGCGAATATTGCATTGACATCATGCAACAAAACCTTGCAGTAATTGGTCTTCTTAAATCAGCTCACCAACAACTAATGGAATCACACCTTAATTCATGTTTTAAACATGCAATGGGGACAAACAATCAAAAAAGAAAAGAGGAGATGATACAGGAAATATTAAGGGTTAGTAATTTATTAAATAAATAATTATCGCAAGAACGAAGTAGGTTCCGAATGTAAATTTCGAGGACTAAGCGTGGTAGCGACATCCGCAGAAATTTACAAGCGGTACTACGAGTTCTGACTTTTTGACATATGTCAAATACCAAAACAATCTCAATCAAAGGAATGCACTGCAAATCGTGCGAGTTACTAATCGAAGATGAGTTAAAAAAAATTGACGGAGTAGAAAAAGTTGATATCAGCCACAAAACCGGCGAGGCAACTATTCACTTTACAGGAACACAACCAAACCCGTCAGATATTACAAAGGCCGTTAAAGAAGCGGGGTATGAGTTAGGCAAAAATGCCAATCTTCCTTTTCTTACCACGCGAAAATCAGACTATGTTGAGTTCGCATATGCCGGAATTATTGTGACACTGTTGTATTTTATTTTTAGCGACTTGGGATTATTTGACATGGCATTTGCAAAAGCAAATGATTTCTCAAGTCTTCCTGTGGTTCTTCTAATTGGACTTACCGCAGGAGTGTCGACATGTATGGCACTAGTTGGTGGACTTGTGTTGGGGGTTGCCACGAAATATGTACAAAATAATCCCTTAGCTACAGCAAAGCAGAAGTTTATACCACACGTTTTTTTCAATCTTGGAAGAATAATTTCTTTTTTTCTCCTTGGAGGACTCATTGGATTAATCGGCTCCGTATTTAATTTGTCTATATCATCAATGGGTTATCTTATTATTATTGTCGGAGTTGTTATGGTTGTATTAGGTCTACAACTAACCAACATTTTCCCATGGCTTAACTCCTTTTCGTTCACGCTGCCAACACGTATTGCCAAATCACTCGGATTATCTGAAAAAAAAGAAGTAGAGTATTCGCATACAAATGCTATGCTCCTTGGCGCTCTTACTTTTTTTGTACCGTGCGGGTTTACCCAATCAATTCAACTCTATGCAATGACAACTGGATCGTTTGTAAGCGGAGCACTTACCATGGCAGTGTTTGCCATTGGCACAACTCCAGGACTTATCGGGCTTGGTGGGATAACTTCATTTATTAAAGGACGGTCTGCCGGGTTTATATACAAACTCATCGGACTCATAGTTATAGCACTTGCACTATTTAATATCTCAAACGGCATGACACTTGCGGGACTTAAAAAAGCAAACGCAAAAGCTGTAACACAAACAGAACAAGACCGATACGTAAAAATGGAAAATGGAGCTCAGGTAGTGCGAATGGAACAAAATGCACGCGGGTACCATCCCAATCAGGTTAATCTAAAAATAAATACTCCTGTAAAGTGGATAATCAAATCTGTGTATCCCTATTCATGTGCAAGCAGTCTAGTATCAGAAAAACTCAATATACGCACTCTCCTTACCGAAGAAGAGCAGGTATTTGAATTTACCCCAAAAGAAACAGGAGACATTCCGTTTAGTTGCAGCATGGGTATGTACTGGGGAAACTTTACAGTTGTTGAATAAATTAATAATTGTAACGCAGTGCGAATCGAATACGAATTCCGAGGACTAAGCGTAGTAGCGACATCCGCAGGAATTTGTAAGCGATCGCACGAGTTACTAAAATAACATGAATACCTCAAAAACCACACTCTCAATAACCGGAATGCACTGCAGTTCATGTGCAAAGTTAATTGAACGGTCACTTAGTTCTGTAGACGGTGTAACGAAGGCAACCGTTAACTTTGCATCTGAAAAAGCGGTAGTTACAACTACAAAAAACGTCGATGACTCTATTTTGACACAAGCTGTTTCCCAGGCCGGTTATACTGCAGTAGTGCTCACAGATGCAACAAAACAGGATGATGAAGCACGGCGAAAAAAAGCATACACATCTGAGTGGAGACGTTTTATTGCAAGCGCACTTCTTAGCGTACCGATGGTGTACTTCATGATATTAGATTTTTTTCCTACGTTTTTTGGAGGGTCAATAGTAATTCCTCACATCGGAATTATTTCTCTTATTCTTACTACTCCAATTCAGCTCATTATTGGATACGGGTTTTATAAGGGCATGTGGTCTGCGCTAAAGATGAAGACCTTTAATATGGATAGTCTTATTGCTGTCGGGACCTCAGTTGCCTATATATACAGCGTAATTAATTATACCCTCTACGCAACCACCTACAAATCACTCATCGGGATTGCAGGAGAAAAGATTCCTGAACTATATTTTGAAACAGCTGCATTTCTCATTACATTCGTAGTACTTGGAAAACTTCTAGAACATCGAACAAAAGGACAAGCCTCACAAGCTATTCAAAAACTCATGGAACTGCAGTCTAAAACTGCACGAGTTGTAAGAGGAAATCGGGTAGTTGAACTTCCTATTGAAGAAATTAGAAAGGGAGATACTGTGGTAGCGCGTCCTGGGGAGCGCATTGCGCTTGATGGAATAATTACAAAAGGATCAACAAGCATTGATCAGTCGATGATAACAGGTGAGAGTATTCCTGTTGAAAAATCTGTAGGGCAAAAAATAATTGGGGGCACTATGAATGGTCTCGGAAGCATTGAATATAAAGTTGAAAAAGTGGGGAAGGAAACTATGCTAGCACATATCATTCAACTCGTTGAAGATGCTCAAAACTCAAAGGCGCCAATTCAGGCACTTGCCGACCGTATATCCGCATACTTCGTACCTGCCGTCATCGGTATTGCCGTATTAGTATTTCTTATTTGGTATTTCCTATTAGGGTCCTCATTGTCTTTTGCCTTAATGGCGTTTACCTCTGTTATTGTTATTGCCTGTCCGTGTGCACTTGGACTTGCCACTCCCACTGCGCTTATGGTGGGTACCGGGCGAGGGGCTGAACTTGGAATACTCATTAAGGGAGGGGAGGCGCTTGAATCGGCAACGAATATTCAAACTATTGTGTTTGATAAAACCGGAACAATAACGCACGGAAAACCTCAGGTTACCGACGTACTAACCTTTGGCGAAAAAGACACACAAACAATTATTCGCATAGCGGCATCACTTGAAAAACAGTCCGAACATCCTCTCGCTCAAGCAATACTTGAAAAAGCAAAAGATATCGATCTTGCAAAGGTCACTTCATTTACCGTTCATCCAGGTAGAGGAGTAGCGGGAATAATAAATGGTACAGAGTATTATTTGGGGAATCGTTCTTTACTAGAAGTAAATACACTTTCTGTTCCCAAATCTACCGAAAAAAAAATGAGCGATTTGGAACATATGGGCAAAACTGTAATGCTCCTTATTGATGCTAAACAAGTATTGGGAGTAGTTGCCGTCGCCGATACGATAAAAAAAGAATCAGTTGAGGCAATACACAATCTTCATAAACGACAAATCAAAACTGTACTTCTCACCGGTGATAACGAGAGAACTGCTCGAGCCATTGCCGATCAAGTAGGAATTACCAATGTAATTGCAGGTGTATTACCCGATAAAAAAGCAGAAACAATTGCAGGGCTCCAAAAAAATGGTGAGAAAGTTGCGATGGTAGGAGACGGCATAAATGATGCGCCAGCGCTTGCTCAAGCTGACCTTGGTATTGTTATGGGTTCGGGAACCGATATTGCTCTTGAAGCAGGTGGTATAGTGCTTATGCAAAATAATCTTTCCGATGTGCTTACTGCACTTGATTTGGCATCTGAAAGTCTCGGCAAAATTAAACAAAATATGGTGTTTGCCCTGTTGTATAACGTACTTGGCATACCAATAGCTGCACGCGTATTTAGCTTTATGGGTATAGTACTTATGCCAGAGCTTGCGGGTCTTGCTATGGCGCTTAGTTCAATTTCGGTTGTTGTAAACTCGTTACTTCTTAAGCTATTTAAACCATTTAAGAGAAACTATGTATCGCTCGCTTCACCATTTATTATGGCGGCATTTTTCCTCTTTATATTTTTTGAATTTGCTCAATTTAGTTCCAAAATGGCTATGTCAACAAGAGCTAAGCCTTCTCCTCAGTCACTTAAGGATCAGGCAAATGCTGTATTTAAGAGTGGGGTAATGAAAATTGGGTACTTGGGAACAGAACCTAAATTATTCTTTACTGCGTCAAACTCTTCAGCACTAAATGCATTACCCTATCGCATGGGAACTGCACAGCTTTCAACCAACTCAATGATCGTTGGAGATGAAGAAGCCTCAATGATGGAAAAAGAAAAATTATTTTCAAAAGCAGGAGATAGTATTCCAGGTTTCTTTGGTATTCTACCCACAATGCAAATTGCAGGTGTTACAAGTCCTACCGAAACAATGCTTGATATGTTCCATATTATGGACGCACAAACATTCGACCGAATTGATGCTGATCCTAAGTCAATTCAGTTTGCAATAGCACCAGACAAGTCGCTTAAGTTGTTCTATACCGTACCATCACAAGTTCCTAACATATTAGAGCAACACCTTGAGGCGGGAGACTTATATCCCATTACTCAAAATGGCAAAACATATCTGCCAGTTGCAATTGGTATTGATGAGGTAAAGATGATGATTGCAGAAAGGTTATTTACCAAAGAAGGGGAAATACTAAATGGCTTTTTTGGAAATGATGTTGTAATAATCAAAATTATCCCCCGAACAAATACCTGGTTCGACCACATGCACTTTGTCGGGGAGGAATTCAGAGTTATACCGTAACATCTGATGACAAGACTTTATTTAATATATTAAATAAAGTCTTGGCACACGATTGAAATTTGCTCATGGTACAAAAAGAGTGGTGTAGTGCGCGGAAGAGTGTTTGAAATATGATTATCAGTGCAATTTCTGAAATTGAAAAGCCGTAGTATAGTGCTTCTTGTATAATGTGCCAAATGTCACGAGTTGAATTACCCAGTCACAACGTTGTTTCACTAGAGCCACTTAAGTTAGAATTTAAGAGAAGAATTCAAGAAGGGAAGGGTGTTTTTTCTCCGCTCGAACTATATCTCCATCCAGAATGGCAACGTTTATTTGATCCTCAAAATACAATATACGTAACCGCTGCTGCATCAAGTGGAGGGTATCGGGCGTATATTGATACATGGGCAGAAGGTGGTTCTTCTTTTTGGAAACCGGACGGTCATAAGCAGCATACAATAATTGGCATGAATACGCATCTTATTCATCATATGGTGAAAGAGTCTGCAATACCGTCTGAACTATCTAATAAGTCTTTTGTAATTCCACATGAAATAGGAACTCAAATACCATCACCGTACGGCACACTTATGGGTCGCAATGAAGCCGATCTCATGATTCATTGGATGATGCGACTTGGAGGAGTAAGTAAAAAAGTAGCTGAAAAATACTATTCGACAATGATGCAAGATCATGGAAATACAAGAGAAATAATTGGTAACCCAACAATACTAAAAGCCGAAAAACTTCCCTACTATATAGACATAATTAGAACGTTCCTTCAAACTGTCCGTGAATCTGATGACAAAATGGAACCTGTATCTGCGGTTATATTGGGCCTTGATTGGAAGCATTCGCTTGGATCGCAACTTGAAGCAGCAGTAGCATATATTCTCAATATTCCAATTTATGAAATGGCTCTTGACGAAAATCATCCACGGTCAAAAGAATTTATAGAATCATTCCTCTTAAAGCGAATTCAAAATTCAATTCATTTACCAAGAACAAACAGTGCTGGAAATTCTTTATTCAATGTTATTAAACGAGACCCCGAGTATATAGAGTCTCAGATTGGAACATTAGTTTCAAACATTACAAGTCAAGTTTAGCTTACTTTTTCCTTGCTATAAAGTGAATAAAATTACTTTTTTTTCCTTCCCATTTTTCTTGAGTTCTCTGCATATCAACTAACTCAAGTTCGGGAAAATGTTCGATTACTTTTTGAATATTCTCCTCAGTCCACATTCTTCGTAAATGGCCGTCTGTATCCCTATACAAGTTCCCTCCCAAATGTTCACTTCTTTCGATTTTATAGTTATTTTCTGGCTTTCCTTCAACCATGATGTGTCCCCCTCTTTTAAGCTGAGGGATAAGATTAGCAAATATTCGTTGTAAATCCCAATTCGAAACATGAAGCGAAGACCGCGCATAATATGCATCAACTCCTGTGCTCACTACAAACGGATTTGCACGGACATCTGCAATAACAGGAATCACCAGACTACTTGTATTGTCTTTTTTTGAGAAGTCTTGAAGTGCTCGTAATCCAGAAATGCCAATATCTGTTGCATATACTGTAGCGTTTTTTTCTCGGGCAAAGTAACGAGCGTCCCTTCCTTCTGACTCTCCTTCTGCAATAATCACTGCATTTTTGGGTATGTATTTTAAGCATTTTTTTGCAAAATGGTTAGGGGTAAATGCTAGGGGTTTGAGCTCCTTCCTTCTTAATTCATACCTGTTATCCCAATAATCCCTCTGAAAAGACTCTCTACCGTCACGAACTAAACGTAAAACTTCTTGAGCGATTTGTTCCGTAGTGTGGTGGGTTGTATCCAAAACAATGTCAAATTGAGAATGATCAAATAGTTCACCTACTGATATTCCATAGGTTGCAAGCATATATTGTGTATCTAATGCTATGCGTTCATTAAGGCTTATATTTTCTTTATCTCTTTTACCTTGAGTTTTTCTTGATTGGAAACGACGCTCCGCCTCGTTAGGATGAGATGTGCAAAGAATAGTGACAACGTCGGGAGAATTTTGCGATTGAATACCCACAAACCTTCCTTCTACTATTGTGGCTTCTCCTGATTGAATTTGAGCAAACGTTTCATCATATACTTTTTGAAGTGACGCCGGACTAAGTATATCCCAGGGCACTCCTTCAGTAAGCACCTGCTCACGTATTTTATCTCCTACAAAGAATGTATCCATTCCAGTAATAGCAGCAAGTGCATTTGCAAGCGATGTACTTCCACTACACGCGTCTCCAGTAATAGCAATTGCTCTAGGTACTTGCGCAAAAGGGAAACGCTCTTTTTTTACTCCAATACAACTTGGAAATAGGTTGTCTTTTGGATAGTGTAGTGTGGGTGATACTTCTCGAATTGACATGGAATTATTCCTCTTGTTGCTCTTTTAATGTCACTGCCCACCGTTTACGATTTTTATATTTTGGAACGTCTGAATCTCCTAAGTAAATGTATGAAATTTCCCATTTTTTTCTCAATCTAAGCAGGATAAAAAGCTCCTCTAAAACATCTAAATCCAGCAAACTCAAGCTAAACTTTTGTTTACAGTTGCTCCCAAATACCCAAATGTCTTCAACTTTTAAGCCTAAACTTACTCGCATTAGTAATTGCTTAAACTGATTGTTTTGTAATGCAATAGTTAATGTACCTCTGGGAATAATTGTGTAAGGGCATACGGGAACTTTATTTTTTTTATATGCATACTTCCTCATCCAGTCAGCGTGTTTCGTATGTGTATCACCTGCAAGGAGTAATACCGTTTCGTTTATCTTTTTTTTCAATCTAATTGTTTTTTTTACAATATCTTTTGAAAGTGAACTATAAAAAATATTCTTATCAACAAACAACTCTGTTGTTATACCTAATACATCAACTATTCTTATTTCTTTATTATTTGTCGTAAACCAATAGAGTGTTTCCATACTAACACCCTCCGGAATGCTATTAAGTAATTCCTGTTGTGAATGAAGATTTTTGTGAAATATCCAAAACTCATCAGTTAGATTGATTAGTGAAAAGCAATCTCGAATAATAGGCTCCTTATTACCTTTATAATGCGTCGATACTATATACGTACCTAAAGCTGACTCAGGATTAAGTGGAGTTAAGTCTTGTCGCAATACCAATTGCTTTATTTGTTCTGAGTGACTTAATAAGTCTCCATCAAATGAAGTATATACAAGTTTAGGAACGTCTGAGATATGAATACTTAATAGTTTTTGTAATTGGATAGAAGAAACCCGTTGTTTTAACTCATGAATAACTTCTTTTTGCGTAAGCTTGATTTTTTTCATGAGGTTTTTGTTACCTTATACCGTCGAGCTAGTAATCGTAATTTGGTATGAACTGAAGATGTAATATCTAGTTTATAATAATCAAAAATCGTGACCAAGTAATACAAAATGTCAACCAGTTCATTTGTAATTTTTTTACGTTTTTTACTATCTCTTTTTGTTTGACAGGATTCTCTATCATTTATCCATTGAAACTCTTGAAGTAGTTCGCTTGATTCGATAACGAGAGCTTTCGCAAGTTGCTGGGGAATCTGTCGTTTATCCCATCCTCTCTTTTTGGAAAAATCCATAAGTATGGATTTTAACTCTGCAATTGAAACGTCACTATCGTTTTTCATGAAGTTTTATTATACCAAATGGAGCGTTACAACTATCCAACATACTCATTCAAATTAAGGTCGGTGAGTGTGTAGGAGGTACCCTGGCCGGCTACAATGCGGTATGACACTTTACGAACAATTAACTCAATCTGGCGTTCTAAGCTTCTTATTCCTGGCTCAAATCCAAGTGGTCGAACCAGTTTTTGCCAGGCAACATCTTCAATTTTTAACTGTTCAGGAGTTAGGCCTGTTTCTTTCAAGAATTTAGGAAGTACAAATCGTTTACCAATCTCTATTTTTTCAACGTCATTGTACGAGGGCATTTGTACAACCTCAAGACGGTCAAGCACAGCAGTTGCAACGGAGCTTGTGTTGTTTGCGGTTGCAACAAATAGTACCTGCGACAGATCAAAAGGATAGTCAATAAAATAATCCGTATATAACGAATTTTGGTCCGGATCGAGAAGTTCAATGAGAACACCCATTATGGACGCGCGTGACTCCGGTGTACATCGATCAAGCTCATCAAGAAGTATGACAGGGTTCTTGGTCCCAGCCCGGCGAAGTGCCCGCATAATCATACCCGGTTCAGCTTCTGGCGATGTTTTTGACTGTCCGCGTAGGTCAAGTGCCGATGACAACCCTCCAAAGGGGATACGTACCAACTGTCGCCCTAACGCTTCCGCGATAGATTTTGCAAACGTAGTTTTTCCCGTTCCTGCAAGTCCAACAAAAAACAAGTTGGGTGCATGAAAGGGCATTGTGGGTGCACTTTTTTTATGCAAAATTAATACCGACAAATACTCAAGCACAAGGTTCTTAACCTTATCGAGACCAAAATGGTTTTTGTCTAAAAACTCTTTTGCCTTATTAATATCAAGCACATCGGGTGAACTTTTATCCCACGGCAAACTGGTAATCCAGTCGATATATTTCGCTGTAATGTCAAGTTGGGCCATATTGCCACCATATTTAAGGGTTAAGTTTATGCGATCTATCTGGTGAACAGCCTTTTCCATCAAATTAGCAGGGAGGTTAGATGCCTGCAACTGTTGTCGCAGTTTATCAACTTCTGACAATGAGTTCTGTAATGGTGTTGAATTAGCAGACGAAGTATCCACTTGACAAAATGAAAAATTTATATTATAAAATTGATACGTTAATTTCATTTTATAAATTATTTCAACTCATGTCTATGACAAAAACAAGCGGACCAAAAATAAAACCCTTGTTTGATTTTGTTCTTATAAAAACAACTTCAGCGGAAACGAAAACCGCATCGGGTATTGTGCTTCCCGATTCTGCAAAAGAAAAGCCACAAATTGGAGAAGTTATGGCTGTTGGACCAGGCACGACAAATGAAAAAGGTGTCCAGGTACCCATGATAGTTAAAGTGGGTCAGAAAGTTATGTATAAAAAATGGGGTGGTAATGAGGTCAAAGTCGGAATGGAAGAATGGATGCTCGTTGAGCAGAAAGATGTGATGGCGATCGTAGAATAAAAGTATCAATTTTTATTTAAAATTTTAATTTTTTAATGCTTATGGCAAAAAAAATCGTATACGGAACAGAGGCTCGCAACAAGCTTCTTGCCGGTGTCAATCAGCTAGCTGATGCAGTTGCAACTACACTTGGACCAAAAGGTCGAAATGTTGCACTTGATAAAAAATGGGGAGCACCAAGTGTCATTCACGATGGTGTGTCGGTTGCAAAAGAAATTGAACTACCAGATCATTTTGAAAATATGGGTGCACAACTTGTTAAAGAGGCAGCATCCAAAACTGCAGATATTGCAGGTGACGGAACAACCACAGCAACAGTTCTTGCACGATCTATCGTTGCTGAGGGTCTTAAGATGATTTCAGCAGGAGCAAACCCAATGGTAATGCGCCGAGGACTTGCAAAAGCAGGTGATAAAATTGTGAGTGAACTGAAAGGACTTTCCAAAAAAATCACTCTTGCTGATGCAGCTAGTGTTGCTACTATTTCTGCTGCAGATTCAGATTTGGGCAACCTCATTGCCGATGCTCTTAAGCGAGTTGGAGGCAAAGATGGTGTTATTACAGTAGAGGAAGGAAAAAGTCTTGAGACATTTGTTGATCACAAAGAAGGTATGCAGTTTGATAAAGGATTTGCATCAGCCTACTTTGCTACCGATACCGATAAAATGACAGCGGAGGTGTCTGATCCTTATATTCTTATCACTGATAAGAAAATTTCTGCAATTGCAGACCTCCTTCCATTTCTTGAGAAATTTGTAAAAGTTTCTAAAAATCTTGTCATCATTGCAGATGATGTAGATGGTGAAGCTCTTGCAACGCTTGTGGTGAATAAACTTCGAGGAACATTTAATGTTCTTGTTGTGAAGGCACCTGGTTTTGGTGACAGACGCAAGGAAATGCTTCAGGATATTGCAATCCTCACTGGAGGAACTGTTGTTTCAGAAGAATTAGGTAAAAAACTTGACACAGTAGAAGTTGAAGACTGTGGACGCGCAGACAAGGTAAAGTCTGACAAGGAAAACACAAGTATCATTGGTGGAAAGGGTGAAAAAAAAGCCATTGATGCACGTGTTGCCCAAATCAAAAGACAGATTGGCGAAACCACATCTGAGTTTGATCGAGAAAAGCTTCAGGAGCGACTTGCAAAGCTTTCAGGTGGTGTTGCAGTCATCAACGTTGGAGCAGCTACCGAGATCGAGATGAAAGACAAAAAAGAGCGTGTTATTGATGCGGTTGCCGCAACTAAAGCAGCACTTGAAGAGGGAATTGTTCCTGGAGGTGCGGTTGCTTTGTTGAATATTGCCCAGCACATGAATACAAAAGCTCTTGAAAAAGAAGGTGTCAGTAAAGACGAAATTATTGGATATGAAATCGTCAAAGCTGCAGTTGAAGAGCCATTTAAAATGCTTATGCGAAATGCAGGACTTAATCCTGGTGAACTTATCGCAAAAGCACGCACCGTAAGTGCAAAAGGTTTTGGATTTGATGTACTATCAACCGAGTCTGTTGAAACCGCCGAACCAATCGATATGATTAAGGCCGGTATTATTGACCCACTTAAAGTGGTTCGATCAGCAGTACAAAATGCAATTTCGGTTGCAACCATGATCCTAACAACTGAAGCGCTTATAAGCGATATCCCAGAAAAGAAAGATGCAGCCCCAGCAATGCCAGGTGGCATGGGTGGAATGGGTGGTATGGGTGATATGGGATATTAAAAAGTAACTAGCTATTAGTAGTTCGCTATAGCTCACAAAACTCCGTCGAAAGACGGAGTTTTTGTTTGGTATACTGAACTCATACATGAACTGGTTTATTCCCGCACTATTATCTGCAGTATTTGCCGCACTTACTGCAATACTAGCAAAGATCGGCATTAAAGATATTAATTCAAACCTTGCCACAGCAATCCGAACAGTGGTCATACTCATTTTCGCGTGGGGGATCGTTTTTGCACAGGGTACTCACAAAGAACTTACACAGTTGCCTAAAACAACGTTGCTTTTTCTTGTTTTGTCTGGACTAGCAACCGGCCTCTCGTGGCTCTTTTATTTTCGAGCACTCCAGCTTGGTGATGCATCGAAAGTTGCTCCTGTAGATAAATTTAGTCTCGTCCTCACTCTAATTTTTGCCGCGATTATACTTCGCGAAAAAATAACAGTTCCCATTGCAGTTGGTGCCACACTCATAACAATAGGGACTTACATAATTGCATTTGTAAAGTAATTACTGCTGCTGACTTGCAATCCAAAGGAAGGGAAGAAGGATAAGGTCCAAAAGACAGTCAACAAACTCTGTTGCTATTCCAGCCGTGTACTCAGCTGTTTTTTCCATATTTTGTCTTATAGTATAACTAGGTATAGTGTAAATCCAATAAGTACTTTTGTCAAGGTTTGGATTAGAGCCATTCTCTTACGCACTCTATCCCTTCGCAAGATCTGCGTATGTCGCTATTTGAAGCGCTTACTACTCGACTTGCTCATGAACAGAGTGCTCCGAGAATCAAGGAATGCTTTTTTCAGTCTTTTACACGAAGCTCGTATGATCCTTTTTTGGATAACACTCGAAACGAAGAAACGTCTACATCGTCATTTGTCATGAGCATAAAACAACTATTTTGTGGTCTGTCGGTGAAGCGTGTTATAAGCTCTTCTGTGGTATATGCATACTCGGTTGGCATATCTGCATAATACGCAATTGACGGGTGATCTCCCCACCACGTAGTTGTCCGTATAACTAAGTCCATTGACTTTAAAGTTGCATACGATTCTCTGGTCGTGGGGTTAACAAGCACATCAAGATGTACGCACCCAACAGTTTTTGCATCTTGTGCAACGAGCTGATAATCTTCCCACTTAGAATAATCAGTTGTAAGATATGCGTTAATCGGAGTATTAAATTGAAAAAATAAGAAAAGTATGACCCCAGCAATTCCTGCTCTCATCCAATCAACGGGAATGGCCCGTAACCAATAAACCGTAAGAAATGCGAATTGGGGAAGAACTGGATAAATATACCATGCAATTTTGGTCTTCGTAAGATTGAGAAATAAAAACCACGGAATAAAAAGAAGGGCAAAGAATGCCTCATACTTTTTCTTAATTAAAAAATCATATAAACCGAGCATAGTAGAGACAACTACAGGAACTAAAAACCATTTAAACTGCGTAACTATTATGTCGATATAAAATGTACGTTGTCCAAAATGCTGCTCAATAGACGTAGTTACTCTTTTGAGGTGACTATCTAAAAAATGGTACTGTATAAACTCTGATTTAAACTGTGCATACATCCAAATAAACCAAATAAGTGATAGTCCCATCTGAATTGCAATCGTATGAAGTGTATAACGATGTGTATGTTTGCTTTTGTTTTTTTTGTTATGTATAACCATCCATAATTCGTATATTCCAACCATCGCCACAGGAAAAAAACCAAGGAGCGATTTGCTTAATGTGCCAATTAGTAAAAAGACCACCCCAACAAATCGTTGTTTATAAAAAAGTACATATCCAAACCACCCTATCAAAAGAAAAACATCTACATTTAATACTTGGGTACGTTGTACGAAGGGTGGTAAAAATGATGTGATGATGGTGGAAGTTATTGCAACGATAGCCGACCCCGAAACACGAAATGAGAGTGTGTAAAACAACACCAAAACTATTGCCGACATGACAACAGAAATCATACGCATACTTACTTCTGGAGCAACAGGAAGATATTCCGCAAGTCCATAAAGCAGTGGGGGGAGTGGTGGTTTATCTAACCATACTCTGCCTTGCCATAATGGTATTAAAAATGAATTTTCTCGAATCATTTCGCGACCCACTTGGGCATAAATGCCTTCATCCCAGTCAAAAAAAGGAGTAACGTGTGAAAGTACTTTATAAAAGTGAATGGCTGTAAATAGAAAAATAAAAATAAATAAAATAATGTGTTTTTTCATAATTGTTTTTTACCAAACGTGCTGACAATAATGATAATGGAAGGAATGAAAAGAAGTAAGAGATAGCGAGGAAAAATTGGTGTAACAAATAAAAATGCATGATACAAAAATAGAAATAATACAAGATAGGTATATCTCATAAATGATCTTACAGAAGCGATACAGCTAAGTATCGTTAATAACGGCCACGATATATCCCATGCGCTATACTGTGAAACGGTACGCGCCTCATCCCAAAACTTCCAACTTCCGGTCGTAATGAGTCGTATATAATTTCCAAAAAACTCAACTAACGGAATGGATGATGTTTGATAAAACATCACAATATATTTTTGTAATCCCAAAAACGATCGAAGTGAATTACCTTGAGAAAAGTACGGAAGATATGTCAATACAAAGACTAGTCCTGCAGCTCCTAATAAAAAAAGTGATGATATAACGGCATATTGTTTGTTTTTCGAAAAAGAAATGAAGTGTACTGCAAGAATATATATTCCAAAAAGTGTGAGAAAGGGTAGTAGTGTTTTTGTAGATAGCCCAAGTCCTAAAACAATACTAGCAAAAATATACATGGTTCTATTTTTATTTTTCAACCATACTGTGTGAAAAGAAAGGAACAATAAAACAAATAAAGCCTGATACAGTTCAAGTTGTGGACCGTTGATGAGTTGATCTTTAAACAATGAAAATGAACTAACTAAAAGTGCTGCTATAGCTGCTCTCAAATAAGAGTGGGTAATGATATACGTGAACCAGCCAACTACAACAAGAAGAAGCACGCCAACTACTAACGAACCTATGACAGTATTTCCAAACAGCTGTATTGACCATCCAATGAGATACTTAGCAAAGGGTGGATGTTCGGGATTGAGTAGGTGAGGGGAAGTTCCGGTTACATACTTATATCCCGCATAAGCATATAGAGTACTATCTGATATCCCCTTATCTTTTTTATCTTGAATAATAGCAATTCTTTTTTCATCGATAGCGACCGTTCCTCTCATCTCATCTTCATAATTTTTCCAACCGGTATAACCACTTTGAATTGCCCATTCATCAAGGAGCACATCCGGTGAAACGTTTTGTGATTGAGTCCATTGTGATTCTTGGTACTCTTTCTCAGTTAGGGTGTGATTATATGGAGTTCTCAATAAGTCCAAATTGTGAATACTTATAAACCCAATCCGAGCAACTATGGAAGTGAGCACTAGATATAAAAACAAACTCTTTTGTTGTTGATTCGAAATTTTCATGGAAGGTCTTTCGTGTAATACATTAGTTCATTTGGCGCTTCAAATGCTTCTTTGAATACTTCTGCTTGATGAACAAAATATGTGCGAAGGTCATACATGGCAGAAAGGAGAACAACGAGAAATAGAACAAGCATAACTACTTTATATGGCATTTTGTGTTTTTTTTCTATCCATTGGATAGTCGTATATAATGCGGTTACGCTAAAAAAAATTATCGATGGCAATGTTGTAATTGTTCGAAGCATATTGGGATTTTCCCACGGATAGGTAAGTAGTGTTGGAATAACCGACAGGAAAAAATACATGTTATACAGTTGATTCATCTTATCTTTTAAATTCCATAACGCAATCAATAAACCGGAAACAAATAAAACAGACATAATGGGGTTGAGCGCTGGTTTATTGGGATAGTTGTGTCTTCCGTTTACATCTCCTTTTGTGGTAAACATGAGTGTGGTTCCTACAAGGTTGCGTTTAAAAAACTCAAGCTTTTCGGAAACAGTCATCTCGTTATTTGCGGGATAAAAAAGTTGGTACATTCGTACATCTTGATTTTTAGAAAGATACAAACTTAAGGGGGTTATGACAATTATAAAGGGAACAAGGAGTGTTACAAATGTTGTTAGTGTTTTACGGGAAAAAAAGGAAAAGTCTAGTCTATTTTGTTTACGCTCAAGAATAAATAAAAATAACGCAGTACCAATGAGAAAAATAAACAGTCTTCCGGGTTGATATGAGTTATATGCAAGACCAGCAAATAATCCTGCTGGAATAAGCCATTTTTTTTGACGATGTTCGGTATACCGAAGAAAAAAGAGGAGAGAGCTTAATTCAAGAAATAATAGAAAAGTTCCTTCGAAACTGAAACGAGCAAAGTTGAAATACCATCGTTGAGTAATAAATAAAAATGTTCCAATTACAGTAAGAATGTGATGTAGTTTTTGCGAATGTAACATGTGAATTTTTTTAAGGGAATAGTAGAGAACAAAGAAAAATATAACTGGAGTTACTACACCGAAAATTGCAGCAGGGAGACGAAGTGCGAAGGCAGAAACTCCAAACACATTCATTGAAAAAAGGAGTATATAAAAATAGAGTGTCGCATGTCCTGTTGCATAGGGACTATATGGCGTGTACGGATTACCGTCTAATAAAAGCGCAAATTTTGCGAACTCTATTTCGTCGAAGGTGAGAGTAGAAGGAATAGAGTTAAATCGAAAAAACACAATAAAACAACTTAAGAGAAAGAGAATAAAAACCGAACCCCACAAACTAAGACGAGTATGTGCCGTTGATTTCATAGTATTTAATGCGAAGAATATCTTTCAACGTCTCAACTGAATCTCGAATGAAATTCACATTCTTTGTTTCAACATGAGTCCACACAACAGGAATTTCCTTAATGATGTATTTCTTCTTAGAAGCTAAATACAAAAATTCAAGATCAAATCCGGCCGAAACAGATGATCCACTTACTGATACGGCTTTTTTAAACACGCGCAGACTGTCAATAATTTGAACTGCTGCAACTGTACGAAACGCTTTGAACCCGCACTGTGTATCCCGAATGTTATTTAGGCCAATTACGAAATTACGAATATATATAAAACCGACAGCCATTACCTTTCGAATAAAAGGTGCTCCTTTTCTTTGCGTGCTCCTGGAACCAATGATTATATCTACTCCCTTTTCAATCTCTGGTACAAATTTTGATGCTTCCTCAATTGGAGTTGCTAGATCTATGTCGGTAAATAAAACGTATTCTCCCTTTGCGGCTCGTATTCCAGAAATGAGAGTTTGTGCTTTTCCTCTGTGTTCGTTTTCGAGTAGTTTAAATTTCGAAAAATGAGGTAAATAATATTCTTTTATTTTTTGTTTTGTCGCATCGGTTGACCCATCATCGGATATGATAACCTCTGTAATTGCTGCATTGGCATTTGCATAATTGCCAATTTTATCCAGTACACCTTTTTGAATGTTAAGTTCTTCGTTATAGCAGGGGATAATGAGCGAGATTGTTTTCATAGTGACAAGTCATGCTTAAGTCGATAAATTACAATACCACCTTCATAAAATATTCTATCAATTTTCGCCTTACCAAACATCTCGATGTTCCAAGACTGTGAATTAAGTATTTTACACGGTTGTCTATCGCATAATACATACATGGTGTCCGTAATTTCAGAGCTATGTCCGTCAACCACCGAACCCCCATAGTATTCAATAAAATACTGATATGAATCACGTGATGTAAACTCAACTGGATACGTTGCGAGATTGATACGCTTACCATTCGTCTGCTTTGCAATAAATTTTCCCACTGCTATAGGGGATGCATCTTGCCGTGAAGGCTTGCCCCACAAAAACGTATATGTATGGAATTGGGAAGCAAAAAAAATACCAATACAAATCAATGGAATGACCAATTTCCACTTTCCTGATAATGAATATATTGTGTACACAACAACAAGATATAAACTTGCATACACAATGTGATAATAGTGAGGTATTGCTGCCGCATTAACTCTACTTAGTCCAAAAATAAGTGAAACAACGGCAATAAGATGTAACAAAATAAAAGGATGATATTTTCTCCAAAGCGTGTAAGAAGCTCCTAACACAATTGTAATAAAAACAATTAGTGCAAAGGGCTGCGAAAGGGGGTATCCCCATGCAAATTTCATCATGGCATTTATAACGTCTCCAAGCCGATTCAAAAAGGGACCAGAAGAAACGAGATTCTGTTCGGTAAACAGAGAAGTGAGGTTGCGTACATTAAGAAAGTTGTGTCGAAACTCAAAAAGTACAAACGGCAACAGTGTGATTAAAAATGAACCCACCGCATACAAAGGGACAACGATAGTATCCTTCACCTTTTTTTGTGTCGTAACAAATACAATAAAGTATATTCCAATAGGAATTGCAAGAAGCGCGGCTAAGTGATGGAGTTGAAAACTAAGACCAAATGCAAGTCCAAAAAGTAGTGAATACAGTTTCTTTTTCTTTCCATGAAGTGCTACATACAATAGAGAAAGTGTGATAAATGAGGCATAGGGAAGTAGGTTTGGATTCCATGAAAATCGATTAAATTCAACAAGGAGTCCTGATGTTGCGAGCACTGAAGTAAAGAAAAATGCAATCCTATGTGATGTTGCCTTACGAACAATAAGGTATATGCCAATGAGTGCTATAACACTCAGAATTCCAACCCCAATTGCCAACCCCACCGGGTGCATACGGGTAAACCACATAAATGGAGCAACAAGATAGTAGTAAAACGGACCTAAAAACACCTCACCAATTGATGAGGGAGGACCAATGAGAGGGAGTTTTTCAAAAGTAGCAATTCTCCGAGCGATAATTGCATCGCGCCCTTGGTCGGCAAGGAACATATAAAAATCATCAACACGATACAACCGGAGAAAGGCACCGAGTAGTATAATAAACAGTATGTCAAAACGCATAGTTCCTTATTGTACCTTACTTATTATTGTTTTCTCAAGCACGCTCTTGGCGTGGTTGCCCTTTATACTATCGGGTAATTTTCAGACGATACTCAGCCACTTTGATGGTCCACTCTATATTATTCCTGCAAAAACAGCATATAACCCAGCACTTATCCAGGAAATCACTCGTGATCCTGCTATGCCACAAAATCCCTTATACTATGCGGCGCACCTTCCGTTATATCCGTTTTTCATTTGGATTGTATCTAGTTTGGGTTTCGGGTTTACAAAAGCAATGCTACTTGTTACCGTGCTGTCCACTGTGTTTCTTGCCTGGTTATTCTATACCATGCTTAACCGTTTAAAAATCACTAATCACCCCATTCTTCTTACCGCGTCCATACTGTTTGTCCCTCGATTCCTTGTGCTTCATACCGTTGGCTCTCCTGAACCATTATTTATGCTTTTTGTCATTGCTTCATTGTATTTTTTTGAGCAAAAAAAATATGGACTCGCGGGTATTGTTGGAGCGCTTGCTGTAAGTACCAAATTACCAGGTATCTTATTATTCCCAGCATATATGTTTGCCCTCATTGAATCTCACTTTATACATAAACAGCGTATTCATAAATCAGCTCTTTTCTTACTTCTCATTCCGATCGCACTTATCGCTGTATTTGCGCTGTATCACATTCAATTTGGCAATTTTTTCGCATATTTCAATACTGGTGCAACGGTTCCTATGCCGTATCCACTTTCAGTATTTTCTACTTCAGCACAATGGGTGGGTACTGCTTGGCTTGAAGATGTATGGTTTTACATCATGGTGTATGTTGTGACAATCATATCGTTTTGGAATTCTCCTCACAGAAGTTTTTTTTATTTTTGTCTCGTGTTTTTAGGGGGTACATTGTTTGTTCAACATCGCGATATTGCGAGATATAGCATTCCACTATTACCTTTTGCTTTTATCGCTTTTCAACACGTTTTAACAAATACTCAAAAAGGCTGGCACATTGCTCGAGTTGTTGCTGTAATCATTGCATATGCGTATGCCTGGAACTTTATGGCAAGTAACGTTATGCCTATTACAGAGTGGTCTCCATTCCTTTAATAATTCTGTTGACATAATACTTCGGTTACCGTACTATATTATGTATGGGTGATGTACGAGTAGATTTTTTGTTTACGCTCTATTTTATTGGGAGACGTATAAAAGGAGAACATAAAAAACATAATGAAGATCTCATGTTGCAAATGACTATTCTTCATTTGTTATCACAAAAAGATCATACCCTTTCAGAACTTTCAAAAAAGGTGTATTCTAAGTTATCAGCTCTCTCTGAAAAGATAGCTAATCTGGAGAGAGGTGGCCTGGTACAGCGAAATCACAAGGTGGAAGATGGGAGAGAGATTTGGCTGAGTTTAACTCCGCTTGGTGTTTCCGAAGCTAATAATGGCATTATAAAAATGAAACAGTATTGTACAGCTTTTACTGAGTCATTAACCGATGCGGAAACCCAAACGGTAACCACATTATTACAAAAATTAATTGCTTGATTAGATTAGTATGAAAAAAAGTTTACATAGTATTATTTCTTTTATTACGAAGCGTTGGTATGTGGTGATTATCGTTCTTGCTGGAATTGGGTTTTATTTGTATCAAAGTCAAACTGCGGACGCTAAAAAAGCACAAGAAAACTCATATACTGTGGAACGAAGAGATATTAAAGAGACTCTTTCACTTGCCGGAGATATTCGCGCGGAAGAGCATGTGGTACTTCGATTTCAAACATCGGGAAGACTTTCGTGGATTGGTGTCAAAGAGGGGGATGAGGTTAAAAAATTTCAGACACTCGCTTCACTTGATCAGCGTGAACTTAAGAAGAGACTAGAAAAAAGTTTACAAACGTACGCGCAAACTCGCAACTCCTTTGAACAATCTGATGATGATAATCAACGGATTGGGGATCAGCCAAATAACGACATTGGCAACAAAATGAAACGGATACTTGAGAATTCGCAATATGGACTAAATTCATCTGTCCTAGATGTAGAGATTACAAATCTAGCACTTGAATATAGCAATCTGTTTACTCCTATTGATGGAGTTGTTATACGCATGGATGCAAAACATTCTGGGGTGAATATCACGCCTTCTCAAGCCGAAATTGAAATTGTAAATCCATATTCGCTCTATTTTTCGTTTCTTGCAGATCAAACAGAGGTAATTCAACTTTCAGAAGATCTGCAAGGAGTTATGGAATTTGATTCGTTTCCTGAAAAACAAGTTTCCGGCAACGTATATTATATTTCTTTTACACCAAAAACTGGTGAAACTGGCACAGTGTATGAGGGTCGCATTCGATTAGCAGCTGATGCTATAGAACAATATAGACTAGGCATGACCGGGGATGTTTCTTTCACATTGAGAGAAAAAAGTAACGTGGTTGTAGTTCTTGATTCGTTTGTTCGATCAGAAGGAGATAAACGCTATGTAACTCGTAAAGAAAATGGGGGCGATAAAAAAACATATATTAAAACTGGCCTTGAAGCAGACGGATTTGTTGAAGTGCTCTCCGGTCTTAAAGAAGGCGACGTTGTAATCAAATGATTAAACTTACTAATGTCACCAAATCGTATACACTTGATGATGATGTAGTATTTACTGCATTAGACGACGTAAGTTTGACTATTCAAAAGGGTGAGTTTTCTTCTATTATCGGTCCATCGGGAAGTGGAAAGTCTACGCTCATGCATATTATTGGACTATTAGACAAACCCACTTCAGGATCTGTTTTTATCAACGAAAAAGACGTATCAAAACTACATGATAATGATCTTTCATCACTTCGGAACAGATTTGTTGGATTTGTGTTTCAACAGTTCAATCTTATCAACAAGTTAACAGTGCTTGAAAATATTCTTATCCCTACCATTTATACGCGAACAGAACTTTCGTATAACCCAATAGAAAAAGCACGATATTTACTCAAACGATTTGGACTAGATAGTAAGGAAAAGTCATATCCAAACCGAATTTCGGGTGGACAACAACAACGCGTTGCAATTGCACGTGCACTTATCATGAATCCCAATCTTATTCTTGCTGACGAACCTACCGGGAATCTTGATTCGAAATCTGGTGCCGAAATTTTAAAGTTATTAAAAGAACTACATGAAAATGAAAAAATTACTGTTGTTATCGTTACTCATGACACAGGAGTAGCTGCAAAGACTGAAAGACAAATAGTTATTAAAGATGGAAAAGTTCAATGAAAAATATACAGTTTGTATTACAATCAGCTTTTGAAGATTTTGGGAGAAATAAAGGTCGAACTTTTTTGACTTCGCTTGGAATTGTTATTGGAGTATTATCGGTTGTGATTCTTATCGCGTTTGGACTTGGACTACGGAAATACATAGACGATCAGTTTCAAAGTCTGGGATCAAATATCATTCGAATTGTTCCGGGGCAAGTGCTCCGAGGAGGAAGTTTTAGTTCGACTGGTGGAATGTCTACCATTCGATTTGACAATCGTGATGTGCTTCGACTTGAACGAGTGAAGAGTCTTACTACAGTAGTACCTATTGTTACAAGGTCTATTTCTGTAAGTGCCGGGCGTGACCCTGAAATTGCTACGCTATATGCAAGTACTTCTGATATATTTGCTGCTCTTAACTTAAATACTATTCATGGCGAGGTGTTTACCAAAAAGGATTTAGACAAGCGTAGCAAAGTAGCGGTAATTGGTCCAAAAATTGCAGCAAAACTGTTTGACACCGAAGAGCAAGCGCTGGGAAAAACAATAAAAATAGATACACAGAACTTTAAGGTGATGGGAGTACTTGAATCAAAAGGTGGGGGAGGTTTTGGAGGTCCTGATCTTGACTCATTTATATATATGCCTCATACTTCAGCCCAAGTCTTTAATCCAGATAAAAAGTTTTATGCAATAAT
>Ga0116204_1000433_pt1 | contig 23918 bp, 18 predicted proteins | sample LakKivwa52mmetaG_FD_94481 | JGI IMG/M metagenome (GOLD analysis project Ga0116204, IMG submission 94481) | Anoxic lake water microbial communities from Lake Kivu, Rwanda to study Microbial Dark Matter (Phase II) - Lake Kivu water 52m metaG | ecosystem: Environmental > Aquatic > Freshwater > Lake... | reverse complement strand
TTCCCGGCAAATCTCCGACAATAACCGTTCGGGAATACTCGGGAAAGCTAAAGGGGCTTGTCAGGGCGGAGGTAAATTTCCGGAGCGAGACTGAAGCGAAAAGGTTCAGAAAACCGGCCTGGATGGGCCCTGAAATAACATCTGGCGCGCTCGGCCGGAACAAGACCCTTTATTCAATGACAAAGGGCGCGTTTCTCAAGGAACTAGAAAGTTTTAATTAGCAGGGGCAATTCCATTCGCAAGTGAATGATGATCCCATTCAGGGTAGAGGAGCCGGCAAACTGGCAATGACTTGGCCGCTCCAGTCTGACACACCAAGGAAGATTTTCCTTGGAATTTTTCTCGCGCTCGTCTTGGTTCTATCCGGCTATTCGGCAGTGTGTTCCACCGGATGCGATCAAAAGTGCCCGAAAGCGAACGGCACCCCGATATGCGAACCGGTTTCCTTTGTCGCTTCCGCAAATCTCTCGAAAAGGCTTCTTTTCGCGGGAGAGGGGGCGCATTCCGAACTGTTCATCGAGAATCTGGAAAGCAACCTGACCCTTTCCTGCGCATACACCTCTTTTGGGGCGGACAATTTGGGTCCATTCCCAGTTCTTTCAGGGGAGAGAGAGCTTATTGCAAACGAGTCCTTCTCGGCGCCGCAGGAAAATCCCGGCTACCAGCAGATAATCCCGATTTCGTACCAGGTTAGGTGCTCGGCAAGGATAGTGAACGCGAGCGCGCCCCCTGAAGCGGACTATCTCTGGTGCGGGGCATCCTGCCAGGAATTCTCGGCAGTATACCAGTATCCGACGAATGAGGAGCTATATTCCTATCAGCAGGAAAAGCTTTCGGCGTCAGGCGCCCTTTCGGAGGCAATACTTGCGGTGAGCGAGGCGAGAAAACTCATTGAAAAGGCAGAGGCCTTGATACTTTCCGCCGGAAGCGGGGTTGACACTGCCTTTGCCGAATACCGTCTCCTCCAGGCGAACGCGCTCCTTGACGAGGCAATGATTGAATACGGGGGCGCGTCCTATTCGTTCGACCAGGCCTTTTTCCAGGACGTTTTCTCATATTCGGCGAGCGCGAGGGCTCTTGCGAACAGCGCGAGGGCTCTTGCGAACGAGGCATATTCAAGCCTTGTCTATTCGGGAGCGTCTAGTGTCCGGGAATATCTCGGATGGTATGTTAACGCAACAGGGATAATGATATCCGAAATTGAGGAGCTCATCAATTCGCTTGAGCCAATTGCGGATGCGGCCCCGGAAATACTCGGAGGGAGCATTGCCATGTGGCAAGAGGATCTCCTCAAGGCAAAGGAAATGGTTGCCGATGCGGAGGCTCTCGCAAGGGAAGGGAAGGATTCGGAGGCCCTCGCCCTCCTGAAAGAGGCGCAAAAAATTCTCCTCAAAATAAAGGAATCAATTGAAAAGACCTTCGAGCGCGTCTACACAGAGCTCCTGAAAATAGCAATAGTTTCCCATGCCCACGGGTCGCAGTCGGCGGACAATTTCGAAAAGTTCGTAAAAGAGTCCGCCTCCGTTGAAGGGGTCAATAAGAAGGATTTTTCCGGTATTTTCGACAATATCAAGAGGGCGCGGGCGCTCCTTGACAAGGCGCAGGGCAATATCAGGGCTGCGGAGAATGCGACAACGCATAGCAGAGTCAGAAAGGAGGTCAACCTTGCGCTAATACGAGTTTCAAACGCCCGGCTCGAGCTCTCAATAGGGGCCGCGCGATACAGGATTGCCCAGTTCAAGATTGAGACTTTGATTGCGGCAGTCTCGGTTCTAGCCGCCCTCGCCTCAATAGGAATAATATTCTTCGATCTTTTCTCAAAGGAGAGGAAAGCCGTCCTTGAAATAGTGAAGAACGAGGCGGTGGGGAACGAGGAAGCGAAACTTAAGGGAAAGGAAAGGGGCGGAAGAAGGAAAAAAACGGAGGCTCCGGCGCTGGAATCCCTTGACGAGAAATACTAGGGTCAGAACGAGCGCTCTATTGTCCGCTCAAGAGACTCGTTTAGCCTCCGGACATATTCCCTGACTGCCCGCCTTATTTCCTCCTCAGAGACAGCCTCATATGTGTAGTAGAGGCGTCGGTGCGGCTTTATCTGGCGTATTACAAGCCCGGCGGACACGAGATTGCATAGCGATCTCTGGGCAGTTGTCCGGTCCCGCTCTATTTTCTCGGCAATTGAACCAATGTCTAAGGAGTGTCTTGCCTCCGAGAGCGCCCTGAATGCCTGGACCTCTATTTCCCGGAGTCCGAAAACGAGCTTGAGGAGGTCCTCTTCCGCCAAGGGCTTTGACGAAAGGGAGACTCTTCTGATTATTTCTATTCTCAACATCTCGACAGCCCTGTTCAACACATATGCACAAGAAGGAAATAAATGTTTTTCCATTAGCGGGGCGTAAGGCGAAAGAGGGACGGGAATTCATTGGAAACCCTTAAAAAGAGGGTATTTTTGGCTGAGGAAAAATCAACAAGCAGCACAAATCCTACGGAGATAGACTCGGAAAATGGCGAAAGACAAAGATTCTGGAACAAGCTGGGAAAACGAAAAGGACGACGACTGGGAAGAGGGCGAATTCGAGGAAGACGACGGCGACAAGTTCGAGGAAGCCGAGGAAGACGAGGAAAGCGACGATTTCGGGGAAGAGCCTGAAAGCGAATAAGCCATTCGTTTGATTTTCTGCATATTGCCCGGGCCTAGCCCGGGCTATTCTTCAGAACTGAATTCTTCCTCTGAAGCGGGCTCTTCTTCCTCTTCAGACATGCTTTCCTTTTGTCCGGGCTTTGCGAAAGACACGCCCCCGCCGTCAACATCGCCCCGGTCAACTTGCTTGCTTGTCGCTTTCCTCAAAAAGTCCTCCGTTGGCTGGGAAATTATTTTGGATATTTTCTCAGGGGACAGATAGACTCCAACTAGCTGGTCGCAGAACCGCATTACCGCGTCCTTGTGCGTTATTATCACTATCTGGGAATTCTCCGAATATCCCTTGATCAACACCCCGAGTTTCTCCGAATTCGTCTTGTCTAGCGCCGCATCAACCTCGTCTAGGATGTAAAAGGGGGCTGGCGTGTGTTCCTGTATTGAAAAAATGAACGCAAGGGCCGCCATTGACTGCTCGCCGCCCGAGAGAAGGTCAATTCGCGAGACCTCCTTTCCAAGGGGCTTGGCTTTTATTATCAGCCCCCCGTCAAAAATTGTCTCCGGGTTCTCGAGAGCAAGCTCCCCTTCCCCTCCCGAGAGCTTGGAATAAATCCTTGAAAAGTTCGCGGAAATTGAATTATAGTGCTCGAGGAAAGTGTCCTTCTTCCTCCTCTCAACTGTTTCCATGAAGGAGACAATTGACTGCTTCTCCTCTTCGAGCTTCACTTTTTTCACCTCAACGTCCTTGAACTCAACTTCCGCCTCCTCGAACTCGAGAAGCGCTCGTTGGTTTATTGCGCCCAACCTTGAAATCCTGTCGGTTATTGTCGCAAGCTGGGAGGTGAGCTTCTTTATTGTCCCGGGGATGAACTTTGCTTTTCCTTCTATCTGGAGGGAGAGAGCGGAAATCTCGGCGGAAATCCCGTCGAGCTTCATTGAAAGTAGCGCTATTTTTCCGTCAATTGCAGTCTTCTTCGCAAGGAACTCGTAGCGCTTCCTCTCCTCCTTCTCGAGGGATTTCGCGAGCTCTGACTTTTTGGATGAGGTCTCCTTGAGAAGAGCCATTTTCGAGGCAACTTTTCCCTCCGCCTCTTTGACTTGGTTTTCGAGGGACGAAATTTCCGCCTCTATTGAAATGCCCTCGTTCTTCAGCTTCTCCTCCTCTTTTTCCAGGGACCTCACGAGGCGAGAGAGGCTCTCAATCTCCGGCTCAATGTAGTTTTTCACCCGCATCCCGGCTTCGGAAATCTCAATTGCCAAGGTTGACTGGCTTTTCCTCAGGGAGGACGCCTTTTCTTCGAGCGCCTTGATTTCCGAGAAATTTATCTTTTTCTCAGCCGAAGAGAGGGGTTCTTTTGGGGCAATTTGGGCAAGAGCGCCTTCAGCATCCGCCCTTCTCACTGAAATCCCGGAGAGTTCCTTGGAAATGCGCTCCTTTTCCAGGAGAGCCTTGTCCCGGAGATCCTCTGAAGCGAGAATCCGCTCCGAGAGCCTTTTTTCCTCCGCCAAGTCTGCCTTGGAGGGGACACTTGAGGCAAGCTCAATTGAGAGGGCGCGAATCTGTTTTGAGAGCTCCGAAATTGATTGGGAAACCGCTTGAAGCTCCTCGGCCAGCAGGATTTTCCTTCCCTTTTCCTTTTCAAGAAGGAGCCGTTCCCTTTCGAGATCCTCCTCCAGCCGTTCACGGAGAACGATTTTTCCAGTCTCAATTATCAGGCCGTTTCCGGAGACAATGTCCCCTTCCTCAGTCACGGCATCCTTTCCTAGGGCAAGGGCGGTTTCAAGGTCCTTTTCAACTGAAAACCCATCGAGGGAAGAGAATATTGCGGATTCCAGGCCGACTGGCCCCCCAGAAAAGGTCAAAAGCTCTGAAAGGGGCGGCGAAGAGGCCTTGCCTGGAAGGGCGCCCTTTCCGCCCGCAATTAGGATTGTCGTCCTGCCAAGGGAGCGCTCGCGTATAACCTTTGCGCAGGCAATTGCCGACTCCCTCGAGTCCACAACAATTGAATTCTGAAGGAGGGATGCGCCAAGTATTTCCGGAACCCTGGATTTTCCGACAAATTGGGAGAGCCTTCCAAGATATCCGGGAACCGATTCCAAGGCGGATGCATTCTGAAAAGTTCCGCCGGAGGAAAGTTCGCCTAATTTTCCCGAAATGAAAGAAACCCGGGAAATCCCCTCCGAAATCCCCGCTTCCAGAGATTCGAGATCCGCCCTCTTTTCAGAGAGCTCAATTGAGAGCGAACGCTCCTTCTCAAGAAGAACGCGCTCATTGTCCTCAAGAGACTTGGCCTTGGAGAGCCCCTGGGACATTTTTTTCTTCAAGTCTGAGAGCGCTTTCTCGAAGGACTCCCTATCCTCCTCCGAGCGGCGGGCAATTGAGGAAGCCTTTTCAAGCTCAAAAGTCGCGCTCCTTTCAAGGGTTGCCAGTTCGTCAAGGGCTTTTTGGGCTTCCTTTTTTCTGGCCTCAAACTCCTTTTCAATCTCGCTTTCCCTTGAGAAAATTGAGAGAAACTCCAACCGTTTCTTCTCGAGTTCCGAGATTGCCCTTTCAACCTCCCCCAACTCCCTTTGGGCACTCTCAATTCTCGCAAGGCGCTTTTTCGCCTGTTCGGAGAGGTCTGGAATCTCCCTGGAGATTATCGCGTCCCTTCTTTTCGCGCCCGAAGTAGTCTGCTCCGCAATCTGGGTCAACCTTCCCCGCTTGCCCGAGAGGGTTGAAGAGAGGCGCTCCGCCTCCTTTGCAATCTCAAGGTTCTCCCCGGACTGCATTTTCGAGAGCTCTTTGTCGAGGGAAGCTATTTCCTTCCTCAGGGAATCGATTCTCTCCGAATATCCGGCAAGTTCAGCCTCCACTGATGCTAGGCTTTTCTCCTCAGCCTCCCTCTCAGTTGAAAGCTTCCTTTTCTCCTCCTCCTTTTCCTCAAGCTTCCTTTTAACAATGGAATCCTCGAAGAGGACCTTTACCTCCCTCAGCTTCTCATAGCGCTCCGCCTGCTCCCGCTCTTTTTTCAGGCGCTCGAGGTTCCGCTGTCGCTCCCGGAGGATGCTGTTTATTTCGTTGACCTTCTGCTCGACAACCCCTAGCTCGAGGAACGCCTTGTGCTTTTTCTCGTCATACTCCTTTATTCCCGCGAGCTCTTCAATCATCTGGCGCCTCTCGTCGGCGTTCTTCTTGACCAGCGCAATAAGTTCTCCCTGTTGAATAATGTTGTGGCCGTCCGGGAAAATCCTGGCCCTTGCGAGTATATCGACTATCTGGAACCGGGTCATTCTCCGGCCGTTTATCCGGTAGGCCGACATTCCGTCAGCCCGGACGCGCCGGGAAATTGTCATTACATCCCCCCAGTCTTCCCCGAATTCCCGAGAGGAATTGTCGACTGCGAGCCGGACCTCTGCATATTCGGGCTTGACCGTCTTTGAGTTGAATATGAGCTCCCCTCCCCGCTTTGCCCGCATTGCGGAAATCCTGCTCGAACCAATTACGAAGAAGATTGCGTCCATAATGTTGCTCTTTCCGCTGCCGTTCGCCCCGACAATTCCGTTCAGGCCCTTTTCGAAATTTATTGTAGTCTGGCGCCCAAAGGACTTGAAGCCCTTCATTGAGAGGGAGAGCAGGCGCGCCATTTTGCAGTGTTGGACTTGTGGTTTTTTATATGTTATTTGGTGGGATTCCGAAAGATATGCCTGGAAAAAGTGGAAAACCCGCGGTTTTCGCCATTCTTCTGCTGTCCTTAATTCTCCTTTCCGGATGCGTTTCCAAGGAGTTCTCGTTCGCGGGGGGCCTCCCGGACGGGGCTTTGGATGGAGGAATTGTGTCCGAACCTGGCGGAGAACCCGCAGGGCCGAGCAGCAGCGAGGTCCGTGCCAGGGGGCACTGGGAAAACCTGACAATCCGCTTCATCTCAGTCGGCCAAGGAGACGCAATGCTCCTGAACAAGGGGAATTTCTCGGCCCTTATTGACGGAGGGAAACCCGGGTCAGGGAAAACGATAATTGAGGCAATAAACGGAACCGAAGACACTTCGCTCGAACTGATTGTCGCAACGCATCCCGATTCCGACCATATCGGGGGCCTGCCGGAGGTAATGAAAGCTCTGAATTTCTCCGATGTCTGGGATTCGGGAGTCCCGGAAGAGACGAAAGCGTATCTTTCATATTCCGAGGAAGCGGGACGCGGGAACGTTATCTATCCTAAGGCGGGAGACCGCTTCAATTATTCCGGGATTATCCTCACAGTTCTCAATCCTCCGAAAGAGGGGAATTTCGGGGAGAAGAACGAGAACTCGGTTGTCGTTTTAGTCTCATATGGGGAAATTGATATCCTTCTGACTGGGGACTGCGAGGGGGGGTGCGAGGACGCAATTTCCGGGAAGGTTCCGGACGTCGAAATTCTGAAGGTCGCGCACCACGGGAGCAAATACGCGACCGGCCGGGGATTTCTATTGAGGGCGCGCCCCGAGATTTCGGTAATTTCCGCTGGGAAAAATTCATACGGGCATCCTGCGAACGAGACAATCGGCCGGCTGAAGGATGCCGGAAGCGAAATCCTCAGGACGGACGAGGCGGGGACAATAACAATTGCAACTGACGGGACGGCGATTTTCAGGATTTGAAGAATTCTTTTAAACCTCCGCGGAGTTTGGAGGAGAATGTCGGAAAATTTCCGAGAAAAGCTCCTGAAACTCTCCGTTCTCGCTGCAAAGGCATCTGGAAGAATACTCCTGAAGAAATACACGACCGCAAAGATCCTCGGCGAGAAGGGAACGGCATCAACATACGAACTCGTGACTGAAGCGGACATCTTGTCTGAAAAGGCAATATTGAAAATCCTCTCAAGGGCGAATGTCCCGATACTCTCAGAAGAGACTAGAAACTCGACAGAAATACCGGAAAAGGGGTTTTGCCTTGCAGTAGACCCCCTTGACGGGACGTTTAACTATTCAATTAGGCTGCCTTTCTTCTCAGTCTCAATAGGGATTCTCGAGGATAGAAAGCCTATAGGCGGGGCAATTCTCAATCCGGCAACCGGAGAACTTTTCAGCGCCCTCTCCAAGAGGGGCGCATTCCTCAACTCCAAGAGGATTTCAGTCTCAAAAAACACGGACATTTCAAAAACTTTGATTAATCATTGCCACAAACAGGGCCCAGAGGAAATTGAGAGGCTTGCCGGGATTTATGAACGGGCGAAGAAGACCGGACGGGATTTCAGGAGGCTTGGGTCTGGGGCGCTCGACCTCGCCTGGGTAGCGTCGGGGAGGAACGACCTCTTCTTCACAATAGGATTCGGGGGCCTCTGGGATGTGACGGCAGGAGTCGCAATTGTCAGGGAAGCCGGAGGACTTGTTACGGACTTTTCCGGAAAAGAATGGACACTTGAGGAGAAGAACATCCTTGCAGTCAACAATTCCGAGATGCAGAAGAGGGCAATTGAGCTTCTTCGCGGCCCCAATGCAAAGGATAATATGTAGGAGAACAATCCATTCCGAAGAAATGATAGACCTTGTCGAATATCTCAAGTTCGCCCTCCTCCCAATAAAGAGGGGGATTGCGACCGGAAGGGGAAACTCCGTTCATTCAATTGACTATTCCGCCCTTGGAAGGAAGGGGGCTAATGCGCTAATTTTTGATTTCGACGACACTCTTGCAAGGGACGGGGCGAATCTCCCGGAGAAGAGCAGGAAGCTCCTGGTTTCCCTGAAGAAAAGGGGCTTCAAAATAGGCATACTCTCCAACTGCACATACTGGAGAAGGAGGGCGCTTGAGCGCTTTTTCTCGGGAACCGGGATAATTGTAGGGAAGAAGAACACAAAACCCAATCCGGAGGGCTTTCTTGAACTAATGAGCCTCATGGGGGCGCGTCCGGAAAAGACCGCAATGATTGGAGACAAGTTAGGAGTTGACCTCTGGGGGGCGAAGAGGGCGGGAATAAGAGAGCGAATACTCGTCGCAAAGTTCGGCAAGGACGACTAGGACTTGTCCATTATTTGGACATGGACTTTTCTCTCCTTTGGGCCGTCGAAATCAAGGAGGAAGACCGATTCCCAGGTTCCGAGGGCGAGCTTTCCATCCGATATCGGAATTGACTTTGAGTTTCCAATAACCGCCGCCTTCAGGTGCGCTTTGGGGTTCGAAGGGTGGGTCAAGGGAATTTTCGATGTTTGCGCTTCCAGGAAAGAGAATAAATCAAGGACGAATGTCTCGTCAGTCCCCTCGTTTATCGCGATTGCGGCAGTGGTGTGCGGGCAGTAGACAACGAGAATGCCCTCTGAAATCTTCGATTGGGCGACTATTTTTTCGAGTATTTTCGTTATCCCTACCGCCTGCTCCCCTTCCGTTGTCCTGAATTTCAGTATTTCCAAATCCAGTCACCCGAAAAATCCAAGGAAAAAGGAAAGTATTTCCTCTTTCAAAAAATAGATTTGCCCGCCAACCAGGACTGCGACAAAAGCCCCGTAGACCAGGAGAAGGAGCTTCCCTTCCGGTTTCCCGAGCTCGCTACGGGAGGTTATGATATACCAGAACAGGACGTTTGTCAAAAGCGAGAAGAGGGCGAGAGTCGAGAAGAAAGTCATGTTCAGGACCGCGCTTGAGACCAAAAGCCCGCTTCCAAGAACCAATGTCAGGTTAGTGACCGTGCTTCCGAGAGCATCCCCGAGGGCGAGTCCAATATGTCCCTGCCGGAAAGCGGAGAGCCCGATTGAGAACTCGGGAAGGGTTGTCCCGAGAGCCAGAACAAGGGCCCCTATCAGTGCGGGAGAGATTCCCGCCTTTGCCCCAAGGGAGGAGGCCGACCGGACAACAATGCTTGAGGAGAGGACAACTAGAAAAACTCCGGCAAGGAGGCTGAGGAAGGAGAGCGCAATTGTTCGCTCCTTCTTTCGCACATGGCCCCCTGAGAAAATCGCCCCCTCCCCAAGGTGTAGGCGGGATATTCTCGATATTACGGTTCGCTTGTCTGAGGAATACACCGCTTCAGTTTCGTTGACTTTCACTTTTTCCTTGAAAAGGAAGTAGCAGAAAGCGAAAAACGCGCCTATCAGGAAGAATCCGGCAATTCGGCCGACTGAACCGAAAAGGAGGAATATTATTGTTATTGCGGAGGATAACAGGAGGGCTGTTGAGAGCTTTTTTACCGCTCCTCTGTTCCTGAAGCCTTTCGGGTAGAGATAGAAGGAGAGCCCGAGGACGAGGGCAATGTCAACAACGTTTGCGCCGAAAACGTTTCCGACCGAGAGAGCAAAAGTCCCGCTCGCGGCCGAAGTCACGGCAACCATTAGCTCAGGAAGGCTTGTGAGGACCGATATCAGGATGAATCCTATTGTCAGCTCCCCGATTCCAAGGAGCCTTGAAATCCTTATCCCGCTCCGGACAACCCATTCGCTGAAAAAAGCGAGGGCAACCAAGGCAAGAACGAGAAGAACCAAATCGGCAACAAAGGACATTGTCGGAAAAATTGGAGGGCGTTCAATTATAAAATTGTTCGCATTCTATCCAAACCCTTTGTAGGAGGCGAGGGCTTCAGGGAAAGGGGGGAGGGGGAGGAGGGGCGAACCGGAGGAAAGCTCGCCCGTCCTCTTCTCCCATGCAGAATTGAAAAATCCCTTGAACGAACTGTAATCTGGAAAAGTCCCGTCCTGAAAAAGCCCGGCCTGGAGGGAAAGGAGCTGGTAGCGGACTTGGGCAATGTCCTTCTCCTTGTCCTTTCCCGGCTCAAACGGATGCCCCGAATAAACTGCAAGTTTTTTTCGCCCGAAACCCCCTTTTCCGGGAATTGCTTGGGTATATACTGGGAGAATTCTTGCTTTCCCAGAGCGGGCAAACCCAATTGGGCCCTCAAAGAAGGGGGAGAGGTCCAGGCGTGGGTCGGATATTCCGATTCGTTGGTAAGCCTCCAAATCCGCGTTTTCGAGCGCTCCTTCCGGATATTTGGGGAACCTTGTCCCTTCAACTGAAACCAAAACGGTTTTCCCCGAGGAAAGCCAGTCCTTTACCGGCTTGAACGTGTTCGATCTCAGGAGAGCGGGCCTGTTTTGGGCGTTTAGAGTCTCCTTTCCGGTGAAAGGGATTCCCAAAAGCTCGCACTCCTGGGGGCTGAGATAGTAGAGATCCTTTTCCTTTGCAACCCCTTCTTCCGCCTTTTCCCGGTATGCCGGAATCTGCTGGAAGAGCCTAAGGATCGGGTGCTCCTGGAGAGTCTCCTTCACAACAATTGCCGAATCGTTCGTCCTATCCGAGAGCGCCGGGTTGAAAAGGGCATATCCGACATCAATTGCGGTTTCATGGGGGCCGGTTGCAACAACAAGCGGGCCCGCCGGAACCTGGGACGCAGAATATGTGTCAAGGTCATATGCCAAAGAGAAGATGGGTGGAAGGATTTTCCCGAGAACTTTGTGCGAGGGCTTTGGCTTGTCAATGTGGGAGTATAGGGGGATTTGCGATTTTGGCATTGGAGATTTGGAGGGAATCTGGGAGTAAAAGGGGTTTGGTTTATGGGAAAATGGAGGAAAAAGTTGATTTTCAAGTTCTAATTGAACAATAATGTCCCTCAAAAGTGGTTAAATTTATAAAGGAAAAGGACATTAGGTTGTTCTTAATGTCATACGCACAAACATCCTACTCCGGATATGTACAGACGGAAAAGGCGCCCCTTTTCCCTTACCAACCGCAAGGAAGTGAAGATGGAATTGGACTGGAAATTTCCAGGAAGGCAATTTCATACCTTTCTGAAATTGCTGATCTTATGCGGTATGGGGAGCCTGTCGGACAGTTTGAGCCCTCAATTTCTTATGAAATGGCACAAGGAGGGCATCAGCCCGGAGGGCCGAATACAAAAAGCCCTCCGAAAAGCAAGCAAAATCCGAATTGGACTCCGAAGCATCCTCCGAAACCGCCAAAGCCCCACACCCCCAGTAAAAAAGGAAACAGGGACACTGTAAGGCCGCGTTAACATTTCATAAAACCCCTCCTTTTTTTAAACCGGAAAAAGCGGGAAACAGCCATCTTGGCTGAAAAAGGGGCAGTCCTATCCGCCCGGGGGATTTCCAAATCCTTTGGCAAAAGGAGAATACTCTCAGACCTCTCACTCTCCATTCGTTCCGGGGAAATTGTCGGGATAATCGGGCCCTCTGGGGGCGGAAAATCAACCCTTGTCCGGGTTCTTCTCGGGATAATTTCCCCCGATTCAGGAACTGTCGAGAGGAAGGGAAAAATAGGCTATGTCCCTCAGGCGGATTCCTTCTATCCGTACATGACTGTAAAAGAGAACCTTGAATATTTCTCGGCACTCTATGGAAAGAGACCGGACAAGGAGCTCTTCGGGCTTGACCCGGAAAAAATCTCCGGGAAAATGTCCGGGGGCCAGAAGAAAAAGCTCTCAATACTTGTCGGGCTCTCGGGAGAGGAGAGGCTTCTCATTCTTGACGAGCCGACGGTCGGCCTCGACCCAATAAGCAAAGGGGAAATACTTGACCTTTTTCGCGCCCTCCGGAAACGGGGAAAATCCCTTTTGATTGTCACCCATCACTTGAACGAGGCGGAGGATTTCGACAAGGTGTCAATTCTTCTGAACGGAAAACTTGCGGTTCCCGAGAGCCCGAAGAGGCTGATGAAAAAACACGGGGAAAAGAACCTGGAGGGGGTGTTCCTGAAAATTGCTCGCAGGAATTAGAAAAGAGCTCCTGTATTTCCTCCGCTCGAGAAACGCCCTCCTCCTGATATTCCTAGTTCCTCTCCTCACTGTCGCAATACTCGGAAACGTTTTCAACGAGAAATCGGCCTCCGGAATCTCCATCGGGATCTGCGCTGATGAGAATTCGTCAATAGGCAGGGCGTATTACACTTCTCTCTCAAAAGGCCCTTTTCTCGTAAAGTTCTCTAGCTCCCTCGCCTGCCCTGACGAGGGCGCGAAAGACCTAGCATCAGGACTGCTTTCAGCGGTAATAATTGTCCCAGAGGGGATTGAAGAAAGGATTTCAGAGGGCGCAGGGGAGAAAGTCAGAATACTGTACGACAACTCAAAGGAGGATGTCTCCGGAATTGTCCTTGCGTATTCCTCCGGGATAACTAGGGAAATATCCGAAAACATTTCCCAGTCATTCATATCGGGCGCCTGGGAAGGCCTTGGAAAAATCGGAATTGAGCTTGAAATCGCGGACCTTGAGCTAATCCAGGCAAGGGGGCGCCTCTCGGGTCTTTTGGAGAAGATCTCTGAGGCCAAACGGAAGCTCGGAAACGCAACTGTCGGGGAAATGCAAGGAAAAGTCGCTGAAATGGAGGGCTTTCTCGAGTCCCAGAGGCTTAGCCTAATTGCCGCGAATTCCACTGCCCAGGGAATTTCCGAAAAAATATCTTCCGCGAACAGGACTCTTTGGGAATCAATGGCTCTCCTTGAGGATGCCGACCTCCTCCTCGAGGAGGACATAAACGGCTCGAAGGAAATCCTAAGGGCTATTTTGCCGTTCAAGGAATTCTTCTCCCCAAAGAACCCCGCCTGCCTTGCAATCACCTGCCCGAATATTTCATTCGGAGAGGAGATAGTCTCCCCCCTAGAGGAGCGGGTCGAGCGGGAGGAGGAGATGCGCGGGAAAATATCGAGGATTTCTGATAACCTGACAGTTCTCGGGAGCGACCTCGCGAACGCTTCAGCCCAAGGGAAGGATGCGCAGGAAGGGATAGAGGACGCCTTGAGAAAGCTCTCTAGCGCAAAGGAGGCTCTCTTGGAAATGAAAGGGGCGCTTTCCCTCTTTTCAGAGGAGCGGGAGAACGCTCTGACCGAACTCTCGGAAGCGGAAAGTCTCTTCAGAAACACGCAAGGAGAGATTGAGAAGATTTTCCCGAAACTCTCCGACGCTAAAGGGACAATAGGGAGGATTTCTGAAAGGGAGCCTGAGACTGTGATAAGCCCTCTCGGACTTGAAAAAAGCGAGGTTTTCGGCTCCAGGGGATTTTCCTACGTCTTCCCTGCAATTGTTGCGCTTGTCCTAATGTTCAACATTATGCTGATATCGGCCAATTCAATTCTTTTTGAGAGAAAGGCGGGAACGCTTCTCCGGGCAAGCCTGTCCGGAAAGGGAGCGACAAGCCTTTTGGCTCCGAAATTGGCGGTCTTTGGCTTCCTCGGGCTTGTCCAGACAGTCATTATGGCAGTTTTCGGCGCTCTGTTCTTCTCGCTCGAGATACGGAATCTCCCCGCGTTCCTGGCAATTGCTCTCGCCTGCTCTTTTGTATTCTCCCTTTTCGGGATTGTGATAGGCTTCCTCTCGAACGACGAGTCGAGCGCGCTCCTCTCAGTTGTCGGGTTCTCAATTCCATCCCTGTTCCTTTCAGGCGGACTGACTTCGTTTGAATTCCTTCCAGAGGGCTTGAAAGCGGTTTCGACAAGGCTCCCTCTCGCGGTTTTCTCAGGCGCCCTTCGGACGGCGGGAGTGTATGGGGCTTTCCCAACTCCCCCTGAAATTCTGGTTTTTGCGACAATACTCGGGACGGCAATAATCTTTCTCTTTGGGAGACGCGTTGAAATATGAGTATCCGGGGCGTGTATGCGAACTTTTTTCGCAAGTCTCCCGGGAGAAGGCCTGGCTCATTTGCTGAAAATGCCCTGAAAGCTATTTGGAAAGCATCCGACTCGAAAAACCTCCATTTCCTCGCTCTCTTCCTCCTAGCGCTCGCGTTCGTCTCAAGGGAAATTCTCCTCCCGTCAGGCCACTGGTCTGAGGAGGCGTGGGTTGCGATAAATGGCGAGCTTGCGAGAGAAATTCCGAGAGCGCCGGCAATCCACCACACCTGGTACACCTCGATTTTCATATACGCAATTTTCTCCGAAATCCTCTCCCCGGGAAATCTTGGAATGATAATAAACGCAAGAATTGTCACTGCGGCGCTCTTTTCCATTGCCCCGATATTCCTCTATATTTTCGCGACTAGGGAGAAACTGCTCCCGGGAAGGTGGGCGTTCTTCTCCTCCCTGCTAATGTATTTCCTACCCCTTGTTTCCAATTACGCGACATTCGGAGTCTGGCCAGAATTAATTGCGGCTTTCTTCGCCTGCATGTTCCTTTTCGCATTCTCAATAACCAGAAACGCCTTACTGCTCGGGATTGTGGCCGGGGTCGGAATATGCTCAAAGCTAATTTTCCTCTATTTCCTTATTCCGTTCCTGGTTTTCTACGGAGTCTGGCAAGGAAAGGTTTCCCTCAAGGGATTTATGCGGATTTCCGCTGTTTCGGCAATTGCGGTCGGAATACAGACGGCGTTCGGGAACATTTCCTTCGGAGGCCTTTCCGGGATTGTCGACTTTGGCTCAATGCGCGCATATTTCCTTGAGAGGCTCTACACAATAGTCTCAGGAGGATATTTCCTGCACGCTTTCGACGGATACCCCTACAAGGGAAGTTTTCTGCCGGTTTATTACGCGCTTTTCGGGGCCGTGATTTTAGGGGGCCTTCTTTCAAAGGGCGAAACCAAGGGTCTTTTCCTGTCCTGGCTCGCAAGCATCCTTTTCCTTTTCGCGCCGGTTGCCTGGGTTGTTCCCGGCCACATGATACCGACTGCGCCCCTCTTCTCAGTCGTTCTTTTCTCGATTTTCAGGAAGAACGGGCCGTTCTTGGCAGCAATTTCCGGAGTCGCAATCCTCCTAACAGTGGGCGCGTTCCTGAAAGAGGACATGAGATACGGGGAACTCTCGGATTTTTCGTACGGAAGCCATCCAGTGGAGAGCTATCTTTCGGAGAACCTCAAGAACTCTGGGAGGTCATTCGTCCTCTTCGACCCGGATTATGCGTTCTGCTTTGAGCGGAAATGGTCTAGGGAAATTTTCTCAAAAACTCTCGGAATGAACGCTCCCGAGTACGGCCTTCTGGTCCCGGAAGAGGACGATTTTCCCTATTCTGATGAAATCTTCGTCCTTCCCAAAGGGCATTACTCCGGGGAGATAAACGCAAAAGAGGTTGCCCAAATATCCGAACTGCTGGAAAGGAGGGCGCGCCTAATCTATGAGGAGGGGGACGGGACAAAATTCAATGTTTTCATAGGCGAGCGGTTCCCCCTTCCCGGGAAAATCTGAGTTGGCCGAGGCTTTAGCCGAGGCTTCAGCCGAGGCTTCAGCCGAGGCTTCAGCCGAGGCTTCAGCCGAGGCGTTTCCTGAGCTCGAGAATCTTGTCGCGGAGGGATATTGCCTCCTCGAACTCTAGCCTTTCCGCCGCAAGATTCATATCGCTTTCAAGGGAACTGATAATCCCAGGTATTTCCGCTTTCGGGATGTGCTTTACATCCTTGATTCTTCGCACATCCGAATCCCTTATTGGCTTTACAATTGTCTTGGGCCTTATTTTGTGGAGGATATTGTAATTCGCCTGTATTCTCCGCCTTCTCTCTGTTTCTGAGAGCGCCCTTTTGATTGATGCGGTTTCCCTGTCAGCGTAAAGAATTACCTTGGAATTAATGTTTCGAGCCGCCCGCCCAATTGTCTGTATGAGGCTCCGCTCGTCCCGAAGGAACCCTTCCTTGTCAGCGTCAAGAATTCCGATGAAGCCCACTTCCGGGATGTCTAGGCCTTCCCTCAGGAGGTTTATCCCGACAAGGCAATCGAATTTTCCGAGGCGTAGCTCCCTTATTATCTCGGTCCGCTCAAGAGTCTCTATTTCCGAATGCAGATAGCGGGTCTTTATCCCCTTTTGCGAAAGGAATTCTGAGAGGTCTTCCGCCAGTCTCTTCGTCAATGTCGTGACAAGGGAGCGCTCGCCCCGTTTTGCAGTCAGGGCAATTTCTTTTGAGACGTCCTCTATCTGACCTTTTGCCTTCCTTATTGAGACAGGGGGGTCGAGGAGGCCGGTCGGCCGGACAATCTGCTCGGCCACATTTCCCTTTCCGGATTTCTGGAGCTCATATTCCCCGGGAGTTGCTGAGACGAAGACAACTGAGCGCATGAACTTCTCCTCGAATTCGGGGAATTTCAGGGGCCGGTTGTCGAACGCGCTAGGGAGCCGGAAGCCGTAATCAATTAGCGCCTTTTTCCTGGAGCGGTCCCCGTTATACATTCCGTTCAATTGAGGTATTGTCTGGTGGCTCTCGTCAATGAAAAGCAGGAAATCCTCGGGGAAATAGTCAAGAAGGGTGTAAGGGGCGGAACCGGGAAGCCTCCCATCGAAATGCCTAGAATAATTCTCAATTCCCTTGCAATAGCCGGTCTCCTTTAGCATTTCAATGTCATATAGGGTCCTCTGCTTTAGCCTCTGGGCTTCCAGGGCACCCAGGGACGGGAGGGCTGTTTCCAGCTCTTTCCTTATTGACTCGATTGCCCGGAGCTTTTCAGTTTCAGGGATTACGAAATGCTTTGCGGGATAAACAAACAAGTATTTCATTTCAGAGAGAACCTTTCCGCTAGCATCATCTATCTCCGAAATCCGCTCAACTATGTCTCCGAAAAACTCTATTCTGAAAATTGACTTGCCATATCCGGGTATCAGGTCAATTGTGTCGCCCTTCACTCGGAACCTCCCGGGAGAAAGTTCAGTGTCGTTCCTTGCATATTGGCAGTCAATCAGGCGCCTTTGGAACCTTTTCCTCCCGAACGCTTCCCCAACCGAGACCTCGAAACCGAGAGCCTGGAAGTTCTTCGGGTCGCCGAGGCCGTAGATGCAGGAGACTGATGCGACAATTATGGTGTCCCTTCTCGAGAGGAGGGATGCTGTCGCAGAGAGCCGGAGCTGCTCTAGCCTTGGGTTTATCTGGGCGTCTTTCTCAATATAGAGGTCGCGCTGGGGAATGTAGGATTCTGGCTGGTAATAGTCGTAATATGAGACGAAATACTCGACCCGATTGTCCGGAAAGAACTCCTTGAACTCGTTATAGAGTTGCGCCGCAAGAGTCTTGTTATGGGCAATAACAATTGCCGGCCGGTTCAATTCGGAAATAACGTTCGCTATTGTGAAAGTCTTTCCCGAACCGGTCACCCCTAGAAGCGTCTGGAAACGCTCTTTTTTTGAGAACCCCTTGAGGAGGTGCCTTATTGCCAATGGCTGGCTCCCTTTGGGTTTGAACGGCGCCACTAGCCTGAACTTCTTCGCAGGCGCCCCTTTCAACTCTTTCGCCCCCCGTTTTCCCGGAAGAATTCCCCAATCACCCGCCTTGCGCTCATCACAAGATCCAACTTCAGCGCATCTTCAGGCGAGAAAAATCCCATTGGCGCCCCGCTCTCGGATGAGAGGGTTCCTGAGACAACTTGTCCGGAATAGAAGAAAATTATTGCATGGTATCCGAATTCCGGATAAACCGCCTCGTGGATTAGAATGAGGTTGCCGAGAGCCACTTCAAGCGAGGACTCTTCCCTGATTTCCCGCAGAGCCGCATCTTCAATTTTCTCACCGAACTCGACATGGCCTCCCGGAACAACCCATTTTTTCGCGCCAGAGTTCATTGTCTCCTCCCGGAGAAGGACTCGTCCTTCGCTATCTAGGACAAGGACTGCCGCAATTGCTTCCGGTCTCCTTTCCGGGCCGTTTTTCTCGGGAGAAGCCACTTTCCTGGAAGTCAATTAGACGGTTTTAAAACAATTGGGACGAAAACTCCGCTAATATTCGCTTCCCTTGTGGGCCCCGGGATGGCTCGCTTCGAAATTGTACTTTTGCCCCGTTATCCCGAAAATCCTCTTTATCGCATATATGAAAAAGGGGGTTGTGAGAAGGGTGAGCGCAATTATACCTAGGAAAGCGAATATCAGGGAGAGCGCGAGACCTTCGGAGGCCACCAAAGCCCTTTCCGGGGAGATTCCGGCCCGGACATTAACTAGTTTTCCTTTTCTTCCCGACAAGGAGGCGGTTGTAGGAAATCGCGAACCTGTGGGCCTCGTCCCGAATTCTCTGGAGGAGCTGAAGTGCCGGAGAATTCTTGGGAAGGGAGAGGGTTCTTCCCCCGGACAAATGTATTTCCTCCTCCCTTTTCGCAAGGGAAATTATCGGGAGGTCGAGGCCAAGGGTTTCGAGGGATTTTTTAGCGGAAGAGAGCTGGCCCGCCCCTCCGTCAATTACAATCAGGTCGGGAAGGGGGGAATTTTCCGAGACTAGGCGCGAGTATCTCCTCAAGACAACCTCGCCAATTGATGCAAAATCGTCGATTTTTCCCTCCCCAAGCGAGCGTATTTTGAACCGCCTGTATGAGGATTTTTCGGGCAGGCCCCTTTTGAAAAAAACCATTGAGCCGACAGTCCCCTCCCCTCCAAAATGCGAGATATCAAAGCACTCGATTGTCTCGGGAAGGGAACCCAATGAAAGGGCGTCTCGGAGGCCCGAGAGGGCGGGATTTCCCCCCTCCAAAAGGAGGGAAGCGTTCTTCTCCGCAAGCTCGAGGAGTTCAGGGTTTCCCCCGGACACAATTGAAACTGCCTTTCCGGAGAGCCTTGAGAGGTTCCGTCCAAGAGAGGGCCCGCATTTTTCCCGAACGAATATTTTTCCGGGCAATTTTTCGGGGTTCGAGGAATAGTATCTCTCAATGAATTCGGGGACTCCTCCGGCTCCGGGAGTTATTTCGTAATCGCTCTTTCCCAAGAGAAGCCCTCCGGAGAAACTCAGGACAACTGCAACCTCCCGCGCGCCTGAAGACGCGCTACCGACAACGTCGAAGGAATCTCCGGAAAAACCTTTTTCAACGTTCTGGAGCCTTTTCTCGTAGAGATTCTTTAGCGCCCTCAGTTGGTCGCGCTTCCGAAGGGCGAGCTCGAATTCCCTTCTTTTGGAGAGGGCGGAAATCTCGGAAGAGAGAATTCCCTCAACGTTCCCAGTCCTTCCCGAGAGGACCTGGCGGGCGCGGCCGATTTCCTCCGAATACCCTTTTTCGGAAATTCCGCCAACGCAGGGCGCGTCACAGAGGCCCATCCCCTTGAGGATGCATTCCCGCTTCGGCAGGCGCTTGCAAGTCCGTATCCTGAAAGCTTTCCTCACTGCCGAAAGGACGCGCTCCCGCTCAGTCCCTGAGACGAACGGGCCGAAATAATCGACCCCAAGAACGCCTTCCGGCTTTCGGGAGACTAACAGGCGCGGGAACTTTTCTTTCGTCAACTGGAGATATGCGTATCTCTTCGAGTCCTTCAGGGAAATGTTGTATTTCGGCTGGTGCTTTTTTATCAGGTTGTTCTCAAGGAGGAAAGCCTCGAACTCGGTTTTAGTTGCAATGAAATCAATTGAGGCAATTCTCAAGACCAATGCGGAGGTTTTCGGCTCCTTTTCCCTGCCGGAAAAGTAGGAGGAAACCCGCTTTTTCAGGTCCTTTGCCTTCCCGACATAAATCACTTTTCCGGACGAGTCGAGAAAAAGGTAGCATCCGGGAGAGGAAGGAAGGCTCTTTTCTTGCACAACCCGGAAAAGCTTGCCCTGAATAAATGCCTTTTTGCCCGTCATTGGACAATCGCGTTTTTCAGGTATTTCCCGGTATGGCTCTTCTTTTCAGACGAGACTTTCTCAGGAGTCCCCTCCGCAACAATCTCGCCCCCTTTGTCCCCTCCTTCGGGCCCGAGATCAATTACCCAGTCCGAGGACTTTATCACGTCGAGATTGTGCTCAATTACAACAACGGAATTCCCCTTGTCAACAAGCTCGTTTAGGACGGATATCAGCATTTTCACATCATGGAAATGGAGCCCGGTTGTCGGTTCATCCAGGAGATATATTGTCCGCCCGGTGTCCCTTTTTGAAAGTTCCCGCGTTATTTTTATCCGCTGGGCCTCCCCTCCGGAAAGCGTTGTCGCCGACTGGCCCAATCTGATATATCCGAGACCCACTTTCTTCAGGGTTGAGAGCTTTGACTCGAGAACCGGGATTTTCAAGAAGAACTCGTGCGCCTCGTCAACAGTCAGCTCGAGGATGTCTGAAATCGATTTTCCAGAATATTTCACTGAAAGAGTCTCCGAATTGTACCGCTTCCCCTTGCATTCCTCGCAGTTGACATACACGTCCGGGAGGAAGTTCATCTCAATTCTCAGGACCCCGTCCCCCTCGCAAGTCTCGCACCTTCCGCCGGGAACGTTGAACGAGAACCTGCCCGGGGAATATCCTCTTGAGCGCGCCTCCTCTGTTTGGGAAAAAAGCGAGCGGATTTCGTCGAACACCTTCGTATATGTCGCCGGGTTTGAGCGGGGAGTCCTCCCAATCGGGGACTGATCAATTACAACAACCTTGTCTAGCTCGCCTTTTATTTCGACTCCTGCGAGCTTCCCGGGCGTCTCCTTTGACCCGAAAATCTTCGCCATAAGCGCTTTGTAGAGGGTGTCATAAACAAGGGTCGATTTCCCAGAGCCGGAAACTCCGGTTATTGACACGAGCGCTTTCAGGGGCAGTTTGACAGTTATGCCCTTCAGGTTGTTTTCAGAGCAGCCCTTGAGAATTATCGCTCCGTTTGGGGCGCGTCGCTTTTCCGGAACGGGTATTTTCAGCTTTCCGGAGAGATACTGACCTGTGAGGGATTTCTTCGATTTCGCAATTTCTAAAGGCGCTCCTTCCGCAACAATCTCCCCTCCGCGAACTCCGGCTCCGGGCCCCAAATCAAGGACATGGTCGGCCTCCCGTATTGTCTCCTCGTCATGCTCGACAACAATCACCGTGTTTCCGAGATCGCGAAGTCGTTTTAGGGTTGAGAGGAGCTTTGCGTTGTCCCTCTGATGGAGGCCGATTGAGGGTTCGTCTAGGACATAGAGAACTCCTGTGAGGTTGGACCCTATCTGGGTCGCTAGGCGGATTCTCTGGGCTTCCCCTCCGGAAAGGGTCCCTGATGCCCGGGAAACTGTGAGATAAGAGAGCCCGACTTTGTCAAGAAAAGTCAGGCGGGCGAGAATCTCCTTCATTATCTGCCTTGATATTTCCGCCTCCTTTTCCGAGAGGGGGAGAGTTGAGAAGAACTCAAGGCAGGCGGATATTGAGAGGTCGGACACGGCATCAATCGATTTCCCGTGAATCTTGACTGCGAGAACTTTTTCCTTCAGGCGCTTTCCCTTGCAGGAAGGGCAGGGGAAAATCCGCATGTATTTCTCGAACTCCGTTCTCCTGTATTCGGACTTGGTCTCCCGATAGAGCCTTTCGCACTGGGGAAGGATTCCTTCCCAGGTCCTTGAGCCCGCCCACATCGAATCCCCCTCGTTCATCCGCATCTCGAAGCGTATCTTCTCCTCCCCGGACCCGTAGAGGAGAATTTCCTCCTGCTTTTTCGAGAGTTTTTCAATTGGGGTGAGTATTGAGAACCCGGAATGCCTTGCAACCGCCCCGAGATATTGCGCCCGCCAGCCGTCAACGGCGTTCCGGTATATTGCAACTGCGCCGTCCGCAATTGATTTCTTCCTGTCGGGAATTATCAGGCCCGGGTCGAATTCCATTTTTATCCCGAGGCCGTTGCAGGCTCCGCAGGCTCCGAAAGGGGAATTGAACGAGAACATTCTGGGTTCCAACTCCTCAAAGGAAATCCCGCATTCGGGGCAAGCCATTTTCGAGGAGAATTGGTGGAGGCCGTCCTTTTCGTCAAGGACATATACAAGCCCGTCCTCGCCCTTCTTCACCGCAGTCTCTATTGCCTGGGAGAGCGTTTCCGAATCCTTGGGGGAAACCCTGTCAATAACAACCTCAATATCGTGCTTTTTGTATTTCTCGAGGCGGAGCTTTTGGGCATTCTCAAGCCGATGAATTTTCCCGTCAACCCGCGCCCTTGAAAAGCCCTCTTTTGCCAGTTCCGAGAAAACGTGCTCATATGTCCCCTTCCTCTGGCGGACAATTGGCGCGAGAACTGTCACTGCGGGCGAGCGGGCAAAGTCCGAGGATATTTTCTCGGAAATCCTCGCCGGCGACTGGGCCTGTATTTTCGTCCCGTCCTTTGGGCAATAGGGCACCCCGATTCTTGCGAAAAGGAGCCTGAAATAGTCGTATATTTCTGTCACTGTCCCGACAGTAGAGCGCGGGTTCGCGCTAACCCCTTTCTGGTCAATTGAAATAGAGGGGGAGAGCCCCTCAATTGAGTCGACATCCGGCTTCTCCATAAGGCCAATGAACTGGCGGGCATATGCAGAAAGGCTCTCTACATACCTTCTCTGCCCCTCGGCGTAAATTGTGTCGAATGCAAGGGTCGATTTCCCAGAGCCAGAGAGACCGGTAAAGACAATCAGCCTGTTTCTCGGAAGGGTGCAGGAGACGTTCTTCAGGTTGTGCTCCCTTGCGCCCTTGATGACAATTGACTGGTCCATTATCTGTACTTGCCTCCAAAACAGGGGTTTAAAGAGGTTTTGAGGGGTTTTCCGGTTAGATTTGAAGGGAGATAAAATTGTCAGGCCCTTGTCCGGGGAGCTCTTTTTTCCAAAAAATCCCGCGCGAGAAAGAGGGAAGCGACAGTTATCGGCTCCCTGATTTTTCCGGCAATTGCAAGCGAAATCGCCCTTTTTAGCGGCATTCGCACAACTTCCAGTATTTCAAACGGGTCTTGCCTGCCGGTTCTTTTCCGGAGATTTTCTGCAAGATAGACATCCATGTGGTGGCGAGTATATCCGGGGGAAGAGGGAAAGCTCCCGAGAAAGGTGATTTTTCCAGCAGTCAAGTTCGCCTCTTCTGAAAGCTCCTTATTTACTGCTTCAATTGGAGTTTTTCCCTCGAAACCGCCTTTCGGTATTGTAGTCTCCTTTTTTCCCACAGGATAGCAGAATTCCCGCACCAAAACGATGTTTCCCTTTTCGTCAATTGGGATAACCCCCACGCTTTTCTCGCTTCCGGATTTCACGAATTCCCAAGTAGATTGCAGTTTTCCCCTCCGAACCGACACTTGGATAACTGAAAAGTTCCGGCCCCTGAATATTTCCCGCTCGCCTGAGAAGGAGAGCGCCTTCCTGCCTGCCATCGAGCAAGGTGGCGGATTTCGGAATAAAAAGCTAACTGGATTTTCGCACGAAAAGCATTTTCAATCTCGCCCAAGCCAGGCTGTTCCGTTCAGGTGGCCCTGCCTGTGGCTTGCAATGTGGGAGAAGAGGTCGACTGCTGTCTTCAGAACAACGAGGAGAACGCCGAAGGGCTTTTGGGAGCCCTGGAACGCAATCATTAGAAAAGCCCCGAAAATTATTGTGAGATGCATCACAATTATCCGCTTGTAGGGGGAAAAAAGGAAATCAAAGGGAGTTTTCCCGGAGTATTCCCGTCTCCCCATGAAATTCGATGAAAAGGAGGAATAATGGCTTGAGAAGAGGAGGACTGCGCCGAAAAGTATTTCGGCAACGCTTCCAAAGTCCATTGAGAGGCCGAAGAAAATCAGCAAGAAAATTAGGTGGGCT